>Ga0126332_10000131_pt1 | contig 30001 bp, 23 predicted proteins | sample InaspJWI42metaG_FD_94482 | JGI IMG/M metagenome (GOLD analysis project Ga0126332, IMG submission 94482) | Marine gutless worms symbiont microbial communities from Oahu, Hawaii - Inanidrilus sp. 2 OAHU.JWI-42 metaG | ecosystem: Host-associated > Annelida > Digestive system > Unclassified...
GGCCGCCACACCGGCCCCGCAATATTTGACAACATTTTGAAAAAAATCTCTGCGTGTTATATCCTTGAAATTCATTTGACCCCTCCTTTGTCACCCCAGTGGTAAATTACTGTTAAAAATCACTTGCCAACATGTCGGTTTAGTAATAATGCTTGCATCCCTCCTTTCCATTTATTTTTTCCAACAGAAAATTATTTATACTTAAAATGGTTTCTGAAACCGAAGTTGAGTCGTGAGAGTTCAAGTCAAATTAATTTTTCACAAGAGGAGATGTGCTCTGATTCAGCAAGAGTAGGAATTTAGGTCAAAGGTCTTTGCGACATTACCTTTCAAGCAGTTTGGATTCATCCAGGATATAAAAATAAAAGCCTCTGTGCACGATTTAATCGCACCGAGGCTTTGCAGCGGGATTTTTTGGAAAACGTCCTTCATAACTTAACTCATATGGTAGAAGCTATGCAGTCAGTTGATTTCCAGAGAAACATAGAATTATTTAATCTTGTTTATCCTACTTTGTGTTATCTTGTCAAACAAATTTTTTGCTTATTCTTGATCCGCTATCTGCGTGTTCCTATATATCTTACTATAGAAAGGAACGTGCATCATTTCAAAATTGTTACGCTATTCCCAGTCCAGCAACCGCTGCTGGCCTTCCAGTTTGCGAATTTCCGTCAAATCCTGACTGACCTCCAGCGTTCCCCGGTAGTAGCCCGCGCTATCCCGCACCGCAAAGTAGCGGATGTAGATAAATTTGCCGCCCAATTCGATCCAGAATTCAGCCGTGTCCCTGGCGCCGGACTTGAAGGCGTCCAGGATTTTGTTGACCAGGTGAACGCTTTTGGGAGGATGGCAGTTTCGGACCTCACGGCCGATGATCGCAGGGCTGCGGGGGAAAATTCGCTCCGGCCCCTCGGAGTAGTAGGCCACCCGATCGTCTTCGTCAACGAAGGTCAAATCCACCGGCAGGTGGGTCAGCACCAGGTTTATCTGCTCCGGCGTCATCCTTCCGGTATCCAGGCCCAAGGCCCCGGTCACATCTTTGAGAACTTCCACGGGTTCGGGCGGCACTTCCTCGGGTTCTTCAATGATCTCTTCAGGCCAGCCCTTGTCGGGCACCACCCAGGCGAATCCGATGTCGGCTTCGCCCTCTTTGACGCGGATCCATTCTTTTTGGCTGAGCATATCCAGGCTGGCGGGAAAGAGAATGTGCTCTTCCTTGTAAATCATATCCCGGATGGCTTGTATGGCTTCTTTCAGGGATGACACTGTTTGAACCGGATCTTTGTCGGCAAACGCTTCCCGGGCCTGCTTCAGATGCGCCCGGATATCGTCGTGAATGGACCACATCACCTGGGATGGGCCGGTAAAATGGTGGTCCTCCAGCATAGGAAACAGCTGATTTTCCTTGCGCGTGTAATGAATATCGATTTCAGACAACCGATTGATAAGGGCCTCCAGCGCCTGGCTATATTCTGTGAAGGCTTCCCTTACCGGCGGATGTTTGATGCGCCCCAGGAGCATGCTGGTTTCACTCATGATCTTTTCAGAGACCCGGTTTTCCTTCATGAAGGTGTGGATCGGGTGCCCGGGAGGCGGTTCGGGCCGGTCCTGCTCCTCCAAAGCCTCTTTGAAGATTTCCACATGAACGTTGCACAGGCGTTTAATTTCCTCGGGCGGCAGTCCTTCATCCATGAGGGCCTGCTCCATTTGGGCGACCTCTGTGGCTTCCACGCCGGCGACGAGTTCTTTGAACCTTTGTTTGAGAAGCTGCATGTCCTTGCCGTCGTGAAGATCTTTGATAATTGCCTTTAGGGCTGCCTGTCTTTGTCCGGGATCAGTTAAAGTCTCACCTTGAGCAGCGGATGCGGGTGCATCGGAATCCTCAATGCTGCCTGCCTGCCTTTCGATCTCAGCGGTCAAGGACGATATCAGACTTGCGACCTCCAGCCCGCCGATGGCCGCGGCTTTTTCAAGGGTGGCCACTTTTCCCACTGTTTTGCGCATCACCGGATTTTTCAGGTTTTTAAACACAGGCGACAGGGTGATCATAAAATCAAGCAGAAAAGGATACTGCTTCAGCAATTCGTCGATCTTGGTCTTGGCGTTTAGTTCCATAAGACAAACCTCCTTGTGATGGGCGCTGAGAGGGCTCCTTAGTGAGTGTTCGTTGGGGCAGCTTCGACCCAAGTCGATGGTTTTATTCAAAAATAGAAAACCTGGTCCTCTGGGCCAGGTCAGAGGCAATCCGCCCTAGGCGGATGCCGTAGACAAATGCCGTGGAATGAAGGAATACTGGAATGTTGGAATAATGGGTTCTTAAGGATGAGTTTTTTTTTGGATCATCTTCTAAATCAGAGATTAATCCGCCTGCGGCGGACCGTTTTTAATACCCAATATTCCAGTATTCCACTCCTCCAGAGGCGGATCTTCGACATTCCATCATTCCAATCGACGTCTAAAGGTAAACTCCACCCCTCTGGGGTGAAATCAAAGCTGGGTCCTCTGGGCCCGGATTCTTTACTGATAAGGAGTCGCTTTTTAGGATCGGATTTATGGGATAATTACATGTATCTGTTTCAGATGCAGTCCGATATATGGTTTTCAAACCGCCTCAGCGATTAAATTCCAAATATCGAAGCCGGACCTGGTTGTCAACGGGGTTTTTGGGTTTTGAACACGCTGGGGAAAGGATGGCTGCTCAAATGGAAGCCCGATGGGGCACCACTCAAAAACAGCTTGACGTGAATATCTTACAATGTTAACAATTTAAACAAGAGATTTGCACCTTGATAAACTGTTTCAAAAATGCTGACTTTCTCTCGATTTAAATAGGTAATTGAATCTCTATTTCATTTCACTCTCGCGCTGAGTAGCAGTTGGGCTGTATTGAACGCTGTTGTGCTGGCCGTATCTTTCGATGATTTTCTCCTGAACTTGAGCTACAACCGGAATAACATCTTATAATTATTCTCTTTCACCTGTGAATACAAGTCAACTGATTCGCATGGTTTTAATAGTCGCATTTACCCACGACAAAAGTTTTGTTCAAATCCAGCGGTGCGGCGCAATACGAGCTGCCAATTTAAAGCGCCACGACCTGACCCGGACGAGCCGGAATTGAAGATTGCAAATTGAATATTTATGGATGTCGCTTCGCTCCGTCCTTTCTAAAATGGATCGTTCGACCCAGAGGCTTTCGACGGGCAGAGTTCCTTAAATATTCAATCGAAAATATTCAATTGTTACAAGATGGGGAATATAGCCCAATAATCTGCGGATTGCCACAAAATATCGTAGATCCGCCTCTGGAGGAGACAATCCCGCTTTGAACGGGACTAAGCGCCTAATTCAAGGCCCAGATGATGCTTTCATTAATATGAGGAGTCTGAACCTTGGGGAAAATTTCACTATTCATTAACGGAAACAGAATAAGTTGTGCCTCCGGCATCAGCATTTTAAATGCCGCCGAGGATCATGGGATAAAAATACCCAGGTTGTGCTACCATCATGATCTTGAACCGTTCGGCGCCTGCCGCCTTTGCCTGGTGGAGGATGAAAAAACCGGCCGGATCATGGCATCCTGCGTAACGCCGGTCGCCGCCGACATTGCCGTGCAAACAGACACGCCGCGCATTAAAGAGCACCGCAAAAATATCGTCCGATTGATGATTGCGGAACATCCCGAGTCTTGTGTGGTCTGCAGCAAGGGCAACCGTTGCCAGCTGCGTCATTTGGCGGCCCAACTCGGCATTGGTGAAACCAAGCTGTATCCCATGCCCAATTATAAACCCCTGGAACAGGCTAATCCTTTTATTATAAGGGATTTGAGCAAATGTATCCTGTGCGGGAAATGCATCCGGGCCGATCATGAATTGGTGGCCGTCGGCGCCATCGACTACAACTTAAGGGGCTTTGAATCACGCCCCACCACGGCCTATGATCGCGGCTTGGAGCAGTCCAGCTGTACATTTTGCGGTACGTGCGTGTCCATGTGCCCCACCGGTGCCCTGTCTACAAAAAATAACGACTACGTCGGAACAGCCGAGCGGGTATCTGTTTCAATTTGCGGATTCTGTGGTGTGGGCTGCTCACTGGCCATGGGGGTTGTCGGCGAGAAGATCGTTGAGGCGGAACCGTCTCACCGCCAAAACACCGTTAACGGGGCGACCCTTTGTGTCCGCGGCCACTTTGCCCACGATTTTCTCAATTCCCCGGAGCGGTTGTGCCAACCTTTGGTCCGCAAAAACGGTAAAGCTGATGACCAAATGGTTCCGGTACCATGGGACGGCTTGCTGGAAGATGTTGCCGGGCGGTTGCGTGCCATCCGGGAAAAACACGGACCGCAGAGTATCGCCTTTTTCGGATCCTCGAAATGTACCAACGAGGAAAATTATCTTTTCCAGAAAATCGCCAGGGCTTTGCTGCAGACGAACAACGTGGACAACGGCGGATACTTGTACGGGCGTTCCATCCTGAAAACGATGGATAACAGCGCCGGCAATCGGTGCCGCATCCGTCCCCTGGCCGATCTTGAAAAAGCAGAGGCTGTATTGGTGCTGGGCGCCGATCCCGTTCAATCGGTTCCCGTGGTGAGTTATTATTTGAAAAGGGCAGCTAAAAAAGGTGTACCTGTTGTCGTGGCCGACACCCGGCCGACGGAACTGGCCGATAATTCATCCCTTAGCTTCAACCTTGCACCCCACGCCGAGGCCGACGGCACCTATGTGGCCTTGATCAATGGCCTGGCCGCTTTGCTGTATGGGAAAAATGGGCAGGATTCCGATTTCATCGACCGGTTCACGGAAGGGTTCAAACAATATTCCGACAGTCTTGCGGCACTTGATCCTGAAAACATAAACCGGGTGACAGGTCTTGACCACGCTGTCCTGGCGTCGGCCGCAGAATTGCTGCAACACAAAAAGATCTCTTTTTTGGTTGGAAGCACGATCTTGCAGCAGCCGTATGGCCGGCAAACCATCGAGGCGCTCGTAAACCTTTCACTGATGACCGGCAGCCTAGCGTCCGATGCGGCCGGCATACATGTTATCGCCCGGGAGAACAATCTGATCGGCGCCTGGGACATGGGCACGGTACCGGATGCGCTTCCCGGTCGTCAGGCCCTAAACGACGAATCGGCCCGAAAGCGCTTTGAGCAAGCCTGGCAGACGGAATTATCACCGGATCAGGGCCTTGATTTGGTTGGTATGATCGAAGCGGCTGAAAAAGGAGAGCTCAAAGCATTGTACATTCTGGGAGAAAATCCGCTGCGCGGTCTACCCCAGGCGGATCGGATCCAAAAAGCACTCGCGAAGGTGGAATATCTCGTGGTGCAGGATATACTCAACAGCGAGACCGCCAAATTGGCAGACGTGGTTCTGCCCGGCGCTGCATTTTCCGAAAAAGGCGGCTCCTTTACCAATATGGAAGGTCGAATTCAATCTTTTAACTCCGTGGTCTCTCCGCCCGGCGATGCCCGCCCGGACTGGGAAATTCTCGGCCGACTGGCTTCAGAATTGGGGCACCCGGAACCATACGAATCTCTGGAGGACCTTGTGGATGACATTCGTCGGTCGGTCCCCATATATGCCGATTTGAACCGGGCCGGACACAGCGCATGGGTCAAGGCGCCGGACTGGCAGGCCGACAACGACGGCGGGGGCCATGAAAAACGGATCCCTTTTACCCCGGTTGCGCCGCCGAAAAAACATGCGCAAGATCAAGCGTCTGATGCGGCCTATCCGTTCACCGCCGTATTCACGTCCCAGCGCTGGCACATGGGCAGCGGGACACGGACCGACTGTTCCCGGCGAATCGCCGAGTTTGGTTTGAAAGGCGAGATTGAGATGTCTGACCGGGACGGTGCCAAGCTGGATTTTAGTGACGGCGATATTGTCAGAGTTTTTTCCCGGCACGGCGCCATAAAAAGATCGATCCGGCTGAACCACCGGTTAAGCCCGGGACAAATTTGTGTGCCCCTGGCGTTTAGCGGCAATGATGTTATGAATCTGATCGAGCTGACACCGCCCGGCCGGCCGGGGTTTGCCGGATGGAACACCTGCCGGGTCAATCTTGAGAAAGTAGAGGAAATTATTCATGAATCCTAAGGAAATCGATTGGGACAGTCTCACTGCCATCATCAATAAATACGGGGATGAAAATTGGGGACTGATTCCGCTGCTGCAACACATCCAGGAAGAATTCGGATACATCCCGCCGCCGTCCATTGATCCCATCGCCCAGGCACTCGGATTATACCCGAGTCAGGTCCAGGGGGTTATCACTTTCTATTCAGGGTTCTCATTGGAGCCCAAGGGTAAAAGTGTGGTCAAGGTATGCAGGGGGACCGCATGCCACGTAAAAGGAAGCCGCAGTATCCTGCGGCTGATGAAAAAGGAACTGGATCTTGAAGAGGGCGAAACCAGTGCGGATTATCAATTCACTTTAGAGACGGTGGCCTGCCTCGGGGCCTGCTTTCTGGCACCGACTATGATGGTCAATCGGGACTACTTCGGCAAACTGACGCCACCTAAAGTCACCAGCGTATTGAGCCAATACGGAAGGAACCGGGAGGAATCATAAAAAGTATGGATATGCTCTCATCCATCGGACAACTCGAATGGCTTCGGAATAAGATTCTGGCCCGCACGGCCGAGGGGAAAACCCGGCTGCACGTCTGCATGACCGGTTGCCGGGCCTATGGTGCCGCATCGGTAAAAGAAGCCATCGAAGATGAAGTTAAAAGACAGGGTCTCATGGACCAGGTCGAGGTTCGGGCCACCGGATGTCACGGATTTTGCGCCAAAGCACCGGTTATTGCCATCGACCCGCCGGGCATTCAATACCAGGAAGTGATTCCGGAGGATGCGGCCGAGATTGTGGGGCTCACGCTCAAAAAAAATCAGCTTATCGACCGTCTGGCATACTGGGACACCGCCGCGCGCAAACCCATTTTTTATCGCGATCAGATCCCCTTCTACCTCAAGCAGGAAAGACGGGTGCTGGCCAACTGCGGCCGAATCGATCCGACCCGAATCGAGCATTATATCGCCGCCGGCGGATATCAAGCCCTGGTAAAAGCCCTGTTGAAAATGACGCCGGATCAGGTCATTGAAGAAGTCATCGCCGCCCGGCTCAGGGGCCGCGGCGGTGCGGGGTTTTCCACCGGTCTTAAATGGAAATTCGCCCGTCAGGCCGAAAGCCGCCCGAAATACATGATCTGCAATGCCGACGAAGGCGACCCGGGGGCTTTCATGGATCGTGCGGTTCTGGAAGGCGATCCGCACGCGGTGCTGGAAGGTATGCTGATCGGGGCATATGCCATCGGGGCCGAGTACGGGTATATTTATGTCCGGGAGGAATATCCGATCGCCGTGGAACATTTGCGTGTGGCTCTGGAGCAACTAAAAGAATTGGGCCTGCTCGGGGAGAATATCCTCGATACCGGATTTAATTTCGAGCTGTCCCTGAATAAGGGCGCCGGGGCCTTTGTCTGCGGTGAGGAAACCGCGTTGATGGCTTCGGTCGAAGGCAAACGGGGGATGCCCCGGGCCCGTCCGCCGTTTCCGGCCCAATCCGGGCTGGACCGCAAACCCACCAATATCAACAATGTGGAAACCCTGGCCAATGTTCCCTTGATTATAAAAAACGGCTCAGCCTGGTACGGTGAGGTGGGCACGGAAAACAGCCGGGGCACCAAAATTTTTTCCCTGGCCGGCAAAGTGTACAATACCGGCCTGGTCGAGGTCCCGATCGGGGCCACGATTAAGGATATTGTATTTGATATCGGCGGCGGCATTCCCAAAGGAAGACAGTTTAAAGCCGTGCAGATGGGGGGGCCTTCCGGCGGATGCGTGCCCGCCCAGCTGCTGCACCTTTCCATCGATTACGACACCCTGCAGCGGGTCGGTGCCATCATGGGCTCGGGCGGCATGGTGGTGCTGGATGAAAACAACTGCATGGTTGAAATCGCCCGATTTTTCCTCGACTTTACCCAGTCCGAATCCTGCGGAAAATGTGCGCCCTGCCGTCTGGGTACCACCCAGCTCCTGGAGACTTTGACGCGAATTACCCAGGGAGGGGGGCAAATAAGTGACATACAGGTCATTGAAGAAATCGGCCAAACCATGACCGAGGCATCCCTGTGCGGGTTGGGTCAAAACTGTGCCAAACCGGCGCTGTCCACTCTGAAGTATTTCGTCAAAGAATACGAAGACCATATCCGGGAACACCGCTGCGCTGGCGCCACCTGCGATTCGATGGTCATTTCCGCCTGTCAGCACGCCTGCCCGGCGGGAATTGACGTACCCAATTATGTGGCGGCCGTTGCCCAGGGCGAATACGAGCAGGCCGTGGAAATTATCCGGGAAAGAAATCCTTTCCCGGCCGTTTGCGGCCGCATCTGCATCCATCCGTGCGAGTTCAAGTGCCGCCGCGGAGAGCTTGACCAGCCGGTGGCCATCCGCTCGATCAAACGGTTTGCCTCCGACTGGTATTTTGAACATATCGGGCCGGACCGGGAAGCTTTTCCCCTAACCCGGCAGCAGCAGGTGGCGGTGGTGGGGGCCGGACCATCCGGTCTGACCTGTGCTTATTTTTTGAGAAAAATGGGGTACCGGGTTACCGTTTTTGAGTCCCAGCCGGTAGCCGGCGGTATGCTCGGAATTGCGGTTCCCGAATTTCGCCTTCCCCGCAAGGTAATTGAAGATGAGATCAAGTATATCGTAAATTGCGGTGTTGAAATTCGTTATAATTCTCCTGTGGATGCCCGGCATACCATCAATGACTTATTGGCGGAGGACTATGATGCCGTGTTTATCGCCGCCGGTGCCCAGGCCAGCAAACAGATCGGAATTCCGGGTGAAGAGCAGGATTTGGAGGGCATTTTTTACGGTCTTACCTTTTTGAGTGAGATTCGAAGGGGCAAGCAGATCCGGCTTAAGGGCAAGGCGGTTGTCATCGGAGGGGGCAACGTCGCCATTGATGTGGCCAGGACCGCCTTGAGAGCCGGCGCCCATGATGTTCAGATCTTTTGCCTGGAACCCAGAGATGAAATGCCGGCTTGGGAAAAAGAGGTCGGCGAGGCGATCGACGAAGGGATCATCATCAATCCTTCATGGTCACCGCAACAGATCGTACACCGGAACGGAAAGGTTAAAGGGATCGAATTTATCCACTGTGTTTGTGTCTTTGACGATGAAGGCTGTTTTAACCCCGAATGTGATGCCGACGTCACCCAGTTTGTTGATGCCGATAATATTCTCATATCCATCGGTCAGGCTCAGGACATGTCCTTTTTGTCCCAGGACGGTCAACTGGAGAGAGCCTTGTGGGGAACCCTGGTTGTCGATGAAAATACACTCGCCACCAATATGTCCGGTGTGTTTGCCGGGGGCGATTTTACCACCGGGCCGACCTTTGTCATACGGGCCATTTCATCGGGTAGAAGAGCGGCGCTGGCTATCGACAAATACCTTCAGAAAGAAAAAGGTCCTGTAGAAATTCCGGATGAAAAAAGCGCCCTGCAACAGGATACCGGCCTGGCCTTGGAGGAGGAAACTGCGGAGGAAAAACCGAGGATCCGGGTTGCGCTCGAAGCGCCTGAAGATAGAGTTAAAGACTTTCGGGAAGTCGAGAAAGGATTTTCATCGGGCAAAGAGGCCCACACCGAAGCTATACGGTGCCTCAGATGCGACTTGGAAAAGGAGAGCGATAGGAGATAAATATGATCCGATCTATTACACAACCCAAATCAGAAGCGGAAATCGATCAACTATTAAACGGGTTGGGTCGAATTTTCATAGTCGGCTGCGGAACGTGTGTAACATTGACCCACACCGGTGGCGAGCCTGAAGTAACCGCCATGAATGAACACCTGTCGGAAAAAGGTAAGCTGATTACCGGTCAAACGGTGGTTCCGGTGGCCTGTGATAATTTAACGCGGGAAACTTTGGATGAATTCGGGGCCCAAATCGATCAGGCCGATGCTTTGCTGATCATGACCTGCGCCTTTGGCGTTCAAACCATTGCCCGACAGCTGAAGAAAATGGTGGTACCGGCTCTGAACACGTTGTTTATCGGAAAAGAGACGGCCCTTGGAGAGTTCAGCGAGATCTGTACCCAGTGCGGAACTTGTATCATCGGTGAAACCGGCGGAATTTGTCCCGTCACCTCCTGCCACAAAGGTTTGGTAAACGGGCCCTGCGGCGGAACCAACAACGGGATGTGCGAAATAGACGCCGTTAAAGATTGTGCCTGGACGCAGATCTACAACCGGCTCAAAGACCTTGGCCAGCTGGACTCGATGCGCAGACTTCAGCCGCCGAGAAATCATCTGGGGGAGCCGACCCCTGGAAAATTCAAGTTGCCGGCGGCTTGAAAAGCCCGGCGTTCGGGCGTATTTGTCGAGTGAAGAAAAACCATAAGCATTTGAAACCCGGAACATTCGAACAAGGAAAGGACGGCTGATTCATGGTTTCCGCATTTAAAAAGGCCCTGGAATCCGAAAAGTTTGTCGTAACCTGTGAGGCGGCTCCACCAAAGGGAACAAACCTTGCGAAAATGACCCATCATATCGAAATTTTAAAAGACAGGGTCGATGCCATCAATGTGACCGATCATCAAAGTTCGGTCATGCGGTATCCTTCTTTGGGCGGTGCTATGCTTGTCAAGGAAATAGGCGCGGAACCTATTTTGCAAATGACCTGCCGCGACCGCAATCGATTGGCCCTCCAGGCAGATTTGCTGTTTGCCTCGGCTAAAGGGATTCACAATGTCCTCTGCCTGACGGGGGATTCGGTAATATTCGGCGATCACAAAGAAGCCAAGGGCGTTTTTGACCTGGATTCCAGCCAGCTCTTGGGCACCGTTAGAAAACTTGAAGGCGGGAAGGATCTGGGCGGGAACGAACTGGAGGGCGCGGTTTCCTTTTGTGCCGGTGCCATTGTTACCCCTGAAGCCGACCCCCTCGAACCGCAGCTGATCAAATTCGAAAAAAAAATAGAGGCCGGAGCCGAGTTCATCCAAACCCAGGCCGTATATGATCTGGACCGGTTTAAGCAGTTCATGGAATATGCCAGACAGTTTCCGGTGAAAATTCTGGCCGGTATTATTTTGCTGACTTCCGCGCCAATGGCCCGCTTTATGAACAAGAATATTGCCGGCGTCAACGTCCCGCAGGAATTGGTAGATGAAATGGCCTCGGCCCCTAAAGGCGGGGCTCTGGCGAAAGGGATCGAGATCGCCGGTCGTATGATCCAACGGATTCGGGAGGAAAACATGTGTGACGGTGTTCACATCATGGCTATTGGTAAGGAGGATCTGGTACCGGATATCATGTCTGTTGCGGGACTGGACTGATGACTGTCCCGCTCGAATGAAATCCGGCTGCTGGCTATTCGTCGTGGCATCGAAGCATGTCCCATTAACTGAAAGGAGAGAGGCATGAACGAAAAAAAGAGGGTCCTGGTGGTGGACGATGAGCCTGATTTCGCTTCCATTGTTCAGGCAAATCTGGAAAAGGAAGGTTTCGAGGTTGAGGTGGCTTATGACGGCGTTGAAGGACTGGAAAAGGTACGGTCGAACCCTCCGGATGTCATTGTCCTGGATGTCATGATGCCTGAAAAGGACGGTTATAAAATGTGTGCCGAGCTCAAAAGAGATGATCAGTATGCCGACATCCCGATCATTATGCTGACGGCCGTCGGCGATCATGTTTCTTCCACCCGTTACTCCCACTATGACGGAATGAGCATGGAGGCGGAAGATTACTTGCCGAAACCGGCCTCGGCGGAGCAGATCATCGGGAGCGTCAGGAGACTGCTTGACCTATAATCAAACATAGAAAGCCGGGTCCTCCGGGCCCGGATTCTTTACTATTCCTTTTTCGTGCCCCTGTGTCCTAGTGGCTGAACTTTTACAACCTTTGAACCAGACCGTCATGAAGAGCAATGTTGACAGCCTTGATTCCAAGACCGACAGCCAAACAAAGGTCTTTTGCATCTTGAGCGATGAGCGGGTTTTTCGTTCAAAATCGCCTGAGATGTTTTCCACGGTATTTAAGCGGACCGGGATTAATGCTCTTTACGTACCGTTCAGGGTTGAAGCTGAGCAGATCGGTTGGGCCATTAAAAGCCTCAGGGTCCTGAACATTGCCGGTGCAAACATCACCATCCCTTACAAAGAGGCTGTCATACCCTATCTCGATGTTCTTTCAGAGGGGGCTCAAATTATCGGTTCGATAAATACCATTACCTGTGTCGGAGAAGTGCTCAAAGGTTACAACACCAATGCGATCGGCCTGATGAATGCCCTCGAAGAGGCAGGTTATGAACCCGCAGCAAAGCCGGCCCTGGTGTTTGGGACCGGCGGTGCGGCCCGAGCCGTTGTATTTATGCTAAAATGGCTCAATGCGGAGCCCATCTTCGTAACGGGCCGAAGTCCGGAGAAAGTCAGGCAACTGGTCAGTCGCTTAGGGGGCGAAGTATTAGCGTTGGATACGGTATTTGATCGGCCGGTTTCGGCAAACATCGTCGTCAATGCGACATCGGTTTCCGGCTATGAAGAGTCACCGGAACTTTCTGCGCGGGTCGGCCGGCTCGATGTGCCGGGCTGCGAACTCATGCTCGATCTGAATTATGGCCGCAGTAAAAATTTTTGGCAGGACATAGCCCGGGCCAGAAACGTCCGCTTTATGGACGGTCTTCCTTCGTTGGCCTATCAAGCCCGATACACCTTTAAATTGTGGACCGGCGTCGTGGTTGATCCCGGAGAGTTTATAACAGCACTCGCAGCCGCGTAAGGCCATGGCCAAGTTAGGGGCTTCGCCCCAATTGGAATGATGGAATGATGGAATATTGGAATAATGGGTTCTGGCCTTCGACTCGGAGAGGATAATGGAATGTTGGATTTAAGGAAATAAAGAATCAAAGCGCATATAATTGCATTGATTTTCTCGTTACAATGAAGTATTTCCGAATTTGAATAAAATGGCGTCTTCCGCTTTTCATGCCCAGTATTCCAACATTCCACTATTCCATCATTCCATGTAGCTTACAGAAGAAAACGGCCACCAAAAGAACTATAATTCCTATAAGTTGTAGAAGTTCCGATACATTTAATTAGTCAACCTTGCACCGGCAGCAGAACTTTGAAAGTGCTCCCCTTATCCGGTGCGCTCTGCACAGTGATAGAGCCGTTCAGGCTATCCAGCAGCCCCTTGACAATCGACAGCCCAAGTCCAGTGCCGGTGATGTATCTTGTTTTATCGTTTTTGATCCTGAAAAATTTATCAAAGATTTTGTCCAAATGAGCGGCCTCCATCCCGAATCCGTTGTCCTTGACGGCCACGCTCATTTTTTTCCCATCGACAAGTTCGGCCATTATCCTGATTTCACCGCCTTGGGGGGTGTAATTGATGGCATTGGTGATCAGGTTCCCAAATACGCTTTCCAGGGCGATAGGATCGGCCATGACCGGCGGGAGCGAGTTTTCCTGTATATCAAGGATCAGAGCCTGGTCCTTGCCCCGGGCCTTTGACTCCAGAAAATCCGTTATGTTTCGCAACAGTTTGTCGATCCGGACCGGTTTCGGCTCCTGGCAAATGATCCCGGCTTCGATACGTGACAGATCGAGCAGGTCTCCGATGAGCGAAATCAGCCCCTGGGTTTTTTCCTTGGCGCGGGTGAGGATATGCTCATCATCTTCAAATCCGTTGCCCACATGTTCCCTTAGCACCAGGGCCAGTTGTTCGTGAATGGTCGAGAGCGGGGAGCGCAGTTCGTGGGAGACTTTGGCCACGAATTCGGATTTAAGTTGATCCAAAACTTTCACGGTTGTTATATCCACCAGAATCAGGACTGCTCCCAGGCATTCATTTTCCTCACCCATTACCGAACGACCTCTGGCCAGGAGATGTTTTCCGTTTTGCTGGGGAAACTCGCAGGTAGGGGATTCATCCGGATCCGCTTGTCGGCCTTGAGAGAGATCCCGGACAAGGCTGCAAATCTCCAGATCCGATATATAGGCTTCCAGCTGATCGCCCGGCTTTGTTTCAGGGTCAAGACCCAGATGACGCCGGAAGGCCGGATTCATCAGGACTACCTGGCCCCGGGCATTGGTTACCACCACCCCGTTGGGAAGAGATTCGATGATGGTACTGATACGACTTTTTTCCGTGTCCAGATCAACCAGGGTCCGTTTACGTTCCAGTTCCAATTTTTCGGCCTCCCGGGTGAGTTGCAGCTTTTCGATGGCCCGTCCCACACCGATACGCAACTGGTCGGGTGAAAAAGGTTTGGGAATAAAATCGTAAGCCCCTTGCTTCATGGCCTCGATAGCCGTTTCGACGGTGGCGTATCCGGTGATGACAATGACCAGGATTGCTTCGTCAATCTCACGAATCCGCCGCAGGACCTGCATTCCATCCATTCCCGGCATCTTCAGATCAAGAAGGACAATCGACGGATCCTCTTTTGCATGAATCTCCAGCGCTTCTTCCCCCCGGCTGGCCTTGAAGACCTGATAACCCATTCGGGTAAGAACCCTTTCGCATCCGTCCCGTATGTCCTTTTCGTCATCAACAACCAGAATTCGTATGTCATATGGATTTTGCATTTTCAGCGCCTCTATTTTCCTGTTCGGCAGAGAGAAGTTCGATGATGAAAGTAGCCCCCGGGCCGGAATTATTTCTGGCAGAAATTTGGCCCCCGTGATTTTCCACTATGCCGTACACCAGGCTGAGACCCAGACCGGTTCCCTTGCCCTGTTCTTTGGTGGTGAAAAAGGGTTCAAATATTTGCGGTAGAACGTCTTCGGGAATTCCCGGGCCAGTATCGGAGACCTCAATGCAGACTCTAGAGCTGCCGGCGGAACAGTAGGTCTTTAAAGTCAATTTCCCGTTGCCCTCCATTGCCTCGGCTGCATTGAGTATAATATTCATGAATACCTGATTCATTTGCTGGATATCAACGGGAACCGGCGGAACGTCCGGGGCTAGTATCTTCTCAACTTCGATATTCTGAAAGAGCGTCTGATTTTCCAGCAGGAACAGCGTTCGGCAAACGGCCCGATTGATATCATGGGCCTGGATCTCCCGGTTGGTCTGGCGGGAGAACTCCAGCAGTTGCTTGACGATATCACTGCAGCGCTGAACATCCGCCACAATTCTATCCAAATCTTCTCTGGCCTTTTCCGAAAGGTCGTATTCCTCCATGATCAACTGGGTGAACAGGGTGATTCCACCCAAGGGATTATTCAATTGATGCGCCACCCCGGCGGCCAGTTTGCCTAGGGAAGCCATTTTTTCTGCCTGAAGGAGCTGTACACGGGTCTTTTCCAGTTCCCTTTCCATCTGTTTTCTTCGGGACTGATCCACGTTCAGTCCTTCATATCCGAGGATATTTCCGTTTTCATCATAGCGCACATGGCCGGTGAGCAGGACCGGTATCGGTTTTCCGTCCTTGCGCTTAAAAAAAACCTCATAATCGATCACATGGCCGGTTTGCTCGATTAATTCCGTGAACCTTTTGCGTTCCTCGGGCATGAGGTACAAATCATTGGCGATATCTATCTGAAGAAATTCCTTTTTGCTAGGGTAACCCAGCATATCCAGAAGCGCCTGGTTGGCGTCGAGAAATTTCCCTTCTTTACTGCTGATGAAAACCCCGCAGGCCACATGCTCAAACAACCTCTTATAATCCTGTTCCGAGGCCCGCAATTTTTCCTCTTGCATTTTTTCCTGGGTAATATCCCGGTAAATTGTCAGTTTCGAAACCGTCCCATCCGGGTTCTTTAACGGTACCTCTGTCAGACTATAAACTTTATCAGCCTTCGTCAGAAGCTTATCCCGGTGGAGTGTCTTGCCTTCTTCGATTATCTCCGGTGCCCGGCACCATGGACATATCTCATCCAGATGATTGATGGTTCGGTAGCAATCCCTTCCCGTGCCCTGGCCGAACATTTTCACCATGGCCTCGTTCATAAATTCTACGATATAATCCCGGTTGATGATACAGATTCCGTCCTGCAGGGCATCCAGGATAGGGGTAAGTTTTCGGATTTCTTGATTTATAATATCCATATCCCTTCCTTTTACAGGCGGTGTGCACTTGATATGAATAGAATTTGTTTTTGATGAGCGGTTGAGATCGGAAGCAATAAGTGTGTCTACATTCGCTGAACACAACAACATCTGGCACTGGAGTTCTCAGGATCGATATAGGGGTAGGATAAAGCAACGGGAGCCGGCGTGTCAATAGTTTAGATTATGCGCAGTTGATAAGAGTATCCGGTATAACAAGCCGATACAGGCTCGGGATATCTTTATGGCAAGGTTGCAACCTGCTAAAATACATATGTTCCCTAATCCCTTTCCTTTCTCAGGGCCGCATGGTATAGATGCAACTTTGTTTGAGATCGATACTTAGAACCAAATTGAGAATAGTATGACCCGCAAAAACAAGATCATCAACTTCAAACCGCAGGAACGTCTCCTAGAGAAGGCGCAAAAGTACATCGATGATGTGGCGCTTTTTCTGGATGAAAAACAAAATGCAGTACCGCTGCTGCTAAGGGCTTTGAAGCTCGCCGATCGGCGGTTGAAGCACAAGATCTTATTAATGCTGGGAGGGTTTGCCAAACAGGAAATTGCCTGGCTATTATATCAAATGATGACGGATCCGGCCGAAGACGAGGATGTGCGCCATGACGCATCGATCCAGCTCAGTGTGACGCTTCCTTTTCTGAAGGATTCCCAGAAACTTATCGATCGTCTACTGGACGACTTAAAGCGTTCGGATACCGAAATTCGTGTGAATGCCGCCTTTGCTCTGGGGTGGGAAGGAAATTCCCAGGCCGCCATACCATTGATCGAGCTATTGTATGACCCGGATATCCAGGTGCAGCAAACAGCGGTCAATGCCTTGTCGAATTTACGGGATGATCGGATTTTGAACCTGCTGCTGGAGCGACTGGAGCACGGGCCGCGGGAACAAAAAAGAACCATTTTGTTCAACCTGTGGCGGTTTTATTCCAAACGTGGAGAGGTCACGGCGGTCTATTTGAAGTACCTCGAGCATGAAGATGAAGGGCTGCGCTTTGATGCCCTAGTGCTTCTGGGTTCGGTGATTGAAACCAGAGATCATATACGCGTATACCGCAAGTGTTTGAAGGACAAGGAGCCGCGCATACGGGAGTTGGCTCTGAAAAATCTGGCAGAGCTCGAAGCCGAAGATCTGGCCGGTCTGGAAAAAGAAATCAGAAACCTTGTGTCCGATCCGGAAATGAAGGTCAAACAGGCAGCCGTGAGAGCATTAAAGAAAATGAATCTTTAAACCCTTAGCGGACCTGCTCCAGTCCACTCTCACCCACCACGTGCCTGTAGGCTGTAAAGGTTAGCAGTCCACCGGCGATCCCGCCGCCGGCCTGGATCAGGTTGGGAACGATCTCAGATACCGCACCCTGAAGGCCGATGTTCGGCATCAGCGCTTCGGCGATAAAGTAGCACCCCACCATGGCTGCGCCGCCAAGCCCGAGCAGGAGCCAGCGGCCTAATTTGTGCCTTCCGGCAGCCAAGGCGCACAGGCCGCCTTCGGCGCCTTTGGCGATTAGTGTAATCGGTGCAAACATGCCGAAGCCGCCGAGGACATCCGCCAGCGCGGACCCCACACCCCCTGCTGCGGCGCCCCACCAGAGACCTCTATTTTTAGAGAGACTCCCCAGCACCAGGCCGGAAAACACCACGGCGACGTCCCCAAAATTAAAATACCCGCGACTGGGCAGCGGTATGCGGATGAACAGCGTCATCAGCGCGACCACAACGGTTAGGGCCGAAAAAGCAATTTTAATATTTTTCATTCCTTAACCTCATTTAAATGACGATATCTGTTTTGGAGCAACCGGTTCGAATTTTCGATCTCTTCATAAAGATATAAATACAGCGCAATAATAAGGCAGGCAAATTTTGTCAACTGGTACTTCAATTTGTGGTGTGATTTCAGGCTTGAATACGTGCTCAGGTACCAGGAAAACCGGCGTAAGGTTTTTCCCCCTTTCTGAAATGCCGATTTCATCGTAATTAAATCGACGCGTCTTTTCATGGAAATCGGCAATTTGAGAATATCCAGGTATGTTATATAAGTTAGCATGATTTTAATAAAAACAAGAGAGCTGGGAAATACAAGGCACTTGATCAACGTGTCCTGCAACCAGTCCTCCCGGCCGAAAAGACGCATGAAATGGAAAACGAGACCGAAAACAAACAAACTTAACACAAACGGCAAACAAAATTTCAGCACCGAAATCGTTTCCCTGAACGAGAATCGCTTGATATGCCATCCGGCTGCACCGCAGAGGACAACCAGTTGAACAACCGGGTGATCATACAACGGTCCGAAAATAAAAAGCCAGAAGAATAAAACGATGAGTACGAGTATTCCGCCGAGTTTCAAAATTATCATGGCTTTTCTTTCGATATGCGAATATGTTTCATCACGCCGTCAAAATCGATCAGATCGAACCTGATGGTGCCGAGGCTGTATTTTGCAGTCACCGCGTCCGGCAGCGGGCTGTCGAGATGGGTGACGATGACATATGTATGGATAAACGCCCGGCTCCAGTCGAATATGAATTCAAAATCAGGAAAATATTTATCGAATTCATCCAGGATAAAAACGGTTGCCGATCGGCTATGATCGATCCAGAGCCTGAGCAACTCGAACTCATCGGCATTAAACACCTTTATTCCCTGGACCGACAGCAGGGCTCGCAAGGTGTATAACTGGGTGCGGATATCCTGGCCGATATACAGATAGTCGACTCGCCGGCTTGCAAAGCCGGCGATAACCATTTCTTCCAGGAACGATGTTTTCCCAAAGCCGTTGCCGCCTCGCAGAAAATAACACTGGTCACGGATTGCAAAATCAATGTCGTCAACAAGATCAAATCTCAGGTTCCGGTCCTGCAAGGTGTATTCACCGCTGTTTATCTTCATTTAAAATTTCTTCTGTAGTTCCGTTGGTGCTCGTGAAGACCCTGATACCGTTGCCGGCATAACCCTGCTCGAACTTGCCGCACAGTATCTCTCGATTTTCGCCGCTCACCGAGTTTAAAATGTTGTTTAACAGCAATTTTGTGCCCCGTAGATTTTTGACCCGAATCACCGACAGGGCCACAAGGCATGCGAGAATGGCTCTTTGTCCACCGGAATATGTGTCCACGTCCTTGTCAACGTCGGCTTCACGGATGTTAAAATCCTTTGCCGCGTCCATTATTGCTTTCAGGAGGCTATCATCGTCTTTGTGCTGTAGCAGCCACACTTCCTCGCGGATGGTATCGGCCACAAAAAGATGATTATAGTCTAAAACAAGGAATTCATTTCCCCAGCTATCCAGCAATCGATTTAATTGATATATGACCATGGGCCTCATGTTGTGCGTGCAGGATTGAAGTGAGGCTTTCTATAACACAGGTGCAGATGAAAAAAAACACGAGGGGCTTAATTTTCTTGACATATGGGGCGGCGGTCACTATTGATGAAGAGCCGAATATAAAACGTTGGCTGATTCGGGAGCTCGGAAGAACCGGGCTGAGAGGGACCTAATGCATTGTACGGGGTCCGACCGTCGAACCTGATCCGGATAATGCCGGTGGAGGAAACAACAGCTGTCAAGCCGTCCTTCATCAGGGCGGCTTTTTTTTTAAACATAGAGAACCTGGTCCTCTGGGCCAGGTCAGAGGCAATCCGCCTGCGGCGGACCGTAGACAAATGTCTTGGGGTGATGGAATACTGGAATGTTGGAATAGTGGGTTCATAAGGATGAGATCTTTTTTAGATCAATTTTCTAAATCAGAAATTAATCCGCCTGCGGCGGACCGTTTTTTATACCCAATATTCCATTATTCCACCATTCCATTGGACGTCTAATGGTAAACTCCACCACTCTGGGGTGAAATCAAAGCCGGGTCCTACGGGCCCGGATTCTTTACTTTTTCCTCGAGGAGGTTCCAATGAAAAATAATATTTGGTCGATCATGTTTTCAATCGCGCTGTTTTTAGGGCTGCTTGGAGCCGGCCATGCCGCGGGCACCCCGGAACTCATTTTAATGGCCCACGACAGTTTTAGTGTCAGCAAGGCGGTGGTCTCTGAATTTGAAACCAGGCATCACGTCCGGCTGCGGTTTCTGAAAGCCGGAAGCACCGGTGCCATGCTTAACCAGGCGATCCTGTCCAAAAATAATCCCCTGGCCGATGTATTGTTCGGCGTGGACAATACATTTATCAGTCGGGCGCTGAAAGCAGATATATTTATACCCTACCGCTCACCGATGCTGACCGCAATTGCTGACGACCTCAAGCTGGATGCCACCCATCGCCTCCTGCCGGTTGATTTTGGCGATGTTTGCCTGAATTACGACAAGAAGTGGTTTGCCGAAAAAGGACTTGCGCCCCCCGTTCGTCTCGAAGATTTGGTGAAACCGGTATTTAACGGCTTAACCGTGGTGGAAAATCCGGCGACCTCATCACCCGGGTTGGCCTTTTTGCTGGCCACCGTCGGGCATTTTGGCCCGGACGGTTATCTGGATTTCTGGAAAAAGCTCAGAGCCGGTAATGTGCGGGTGACCGGCAGCTGGAAAGAAGCCTACTGGGGATATTTCAGCGCCGCGTCAAAAGGCGATCGACCGGTGGTTGTCAGTTATGCCAGCAGTCCTCCGGCGGAGGTGCATTATGCCAAAGAGCCGATGGATCAGGCGCCGACCGCGGCCGTGGTCTCAAAGGGAACCTGTTTCCGCCAGATTGAGTTTGTCGGAATTGTGCGCGGCACCCAAAAAGTTGACCTGGCAAAGAAACTGGTCGATTTCATGCTGGACCGCACTTTCCAGGAAGACATACCGCTGCAGATGTTTGTCTTTCCGGCCAATAAGACGGCCGGTCTGCCCGATGTTTTCAGAAAACATGCCAAAATTGCAGAGGCTCCGGCCGGGGTTAGCCCGGATGAGATCGATCGGCATCGGGAGGAATGGATCGAAGCCTGGACCCGGGTTGTTTTACGGTGAATCCTGGGGGGATAAATCGGAACCAAACGAGATTTGTTGCATTATTTTCAACGAATGCTGGAGGTGTTTTAAAAAAATGCCTAAAATGACTAATCCGCCAAAATGCGTGGCGGACAAGAATTAAGGTATTCTGTCTTTTACTGGCCCTATTTATTGAAATCACATCATGTTTGCACATGATTTATGCCATAGCCAGATTGAATATTCTAGGAATGCTACCCGTCGAGAGCCTCAGGGTCGAACGATCGATTTAGATAGAAAAGACAGAGCGAAGCGATACCATAAATCTTTCCGCCTCCGGCGGATCAATCTTCAATCTTCAATTCCGGTTTTCCGGGTTGTGTTTGACCGGGCCGAAAACCATTTCTTTTTCCGCCACAGACGGGACTCACTTTAAACATATTGATGAAACCTATCAGCTCAAAGACATATGCCCTGCTGGCAGGACCACCGCTGATTTATCTGGCGATTTTTTATTTTTATCCGTTGGCCAAGATATTCAGTGTCAGTTTTTTAACGGACGGTGTCTGGGCGCCTGGAAGTCTGCAAAAGCTGGTTAGCACCGATATCTACCTTCGCACGCTGTGGTTTACGATCTGGCAGGCATTTGTTTCCACGGTTCTGACCCTGCTGCTTGCCTTGCCCGGGGCCTATGTGTTTGCCCGGTATCGCTTTTACGGTAAAGATTTTTTGCTGTCTTTTACCACCGTGCCCTTTGTTCTGCCCACGGTCGTGGTGGCGGCGGCGTTTCATTCCCTGCTGGGCCCGCGGGGTCTTGTAAATGCCGGGTTAATGAATTGGTTGAATCTGACTTCTCCGCCCGTGGCGATCGATCAGACGATAGCATTTATCTTAATCGCTCACATTTTTTATAATTATACCGTGGTCCTTCGAATAGTGGGCGGCTACTGGGCCCGTCTCGAACCCGGTTTAACCGAGGCGGCCAAAATGCTGGGCGCTTCAGCCTGGAAAGCCTTTCTGAAAGTGACCCTGCCGCTGCTGGCCCCCGCGATTCTGGCCGCCTCTCTGCTGGTCTTTATATTTTGTTTTTCAAGTTTCGGAGTGATTCTGATATTAGGAGGGCCCCGTTTTGCCACCATCGAGGTCGAGATATACCGGCAGGCAATCCATCTGCTCAATTTACCGATGGCAGCCGCCCTTTCCCTGGTCCAGATTGTCTTTACTTTCGGCCTTATGTGGGTTTACACCTGGCTGCAGCGAAATCGTTCCCTGGCGCTCAAACCCGAATCCCGGGCGATTACTCAGAAGAAAATTGGCAATCGAGCCGACCGGCTGATCGTGGGCGCCAACATCGGCTTTATGGTTCTTTTCCTGGGGCTTCCGATGATTTCCCTCGTGATCCGGTCACTTACCAGCGAGACCGGGGCTTTTCTGGGCTATTACCGGGCCCTTTTTGAAAACACCAGCCAATCGGTTTTTTTTGTTCCGCCGGCCGATGCCGTGCTCTATTCTCTGGGATTTGCGTTGGCAACCCTGTTGATGGCTTTGCTGCTGGGGGTGCCGGCCGCCACTTTCCTGGTCGGCCCGGCAAGCCGCTTGCGCGCCCTGCTGGATCCGCTGTTTATGTTACCGCTTTCAACCTCTGCGGTAACCCTCGGCTTTGGTTTTATCATCGCCCTGGACAAACCGCCGCTGAACCTGCGCACCTCCCCGATGCTGGTCCCACTGGCCCACACGCTGGTGGCCTTTCCATTTGTGGTGCGCAGCCTGCTGCCGGCGCTGCGCAGTATACCCGACAGTCTGAGAGAGTCGGCCTCGGTTCTCGGGGCCGCACCCTGGCAGGTATGGCGAACGGTGGATTTACCGATTCTGGGACGTGCGCTGCTGGTGGGGGCGGTCTTTGCGTTTACCATAAGTTTGGGAGAATTCGGGGCAACGGTTTTCGTGGCACGTCCTCAGACGCCCACCATGCCGCTGGCAATCTATCGGTTCCTGGGGCAACCGGGCACTGCCAATTATGGACAGGCCATGGCCATGAGCAGCATATTGATGCTGGTGTCGGCGGCTGGATTTATATTTATGGAAAAATTCAGAGTCGGGCAGCGGGGGGAGTTCTGAAATGGCGATTCTGGAAGTGGTCGACATCAGCAAGAATTTTGCCGCCACAGTCGCTCTGCATCAAGTAACCTTGCGCCTGGAAACAGGGAAAATCCTGTGTCTGCTCGGCCCTTCCGGCTGCGGCAAAACCACCTTGCTGCGGATTATTGCAGGGCTGGAAACACCCAGCCAAGGGTCGTTGAACTTTGACGGTACGGATCTTTCCCGCTTGCCGCCGCATCGGCGCCGATTCGGCCTGATGTTTCAGGATTATGCGCTTTTTCCACATAAGAACGTTTTTGAAAACGTGGCCTTCGGTCTGCGAATTAGAAATGATTCTCAGGTGCATATCCGCCGGCGCGTCGAGGAGATGCTGCACCTGGTGGGGCTGGCTGACTTTGCCATGCGCGATGTGAACCGGCTTTCCGGCGGTGAACGCCAGCGCGTTGCCCTGGCGCGCAGTCTGGCACCCCAGCCACGGCTGCTCATGCTGGATGAGCCGCTGGGATCATTGGACAGAGCCCTGCGCGAGCGCTTAATGCTCGATTTGCACCGTATCATCAAAGAAGTCGGTGTTACCACTCTCTATGTGACCCATGATCATGCCGAAGCATTTACCGTGGCGGATGAAGTTGCGGTAATGATCAACGGCAAAGTCGAGCAGATCGATCGACCCGAAGATCTTTACCGTCAGCCCGGCACTGAAGCCGTCGCCAGGTTTCTCGGGTTTCAGAACCTGCTAAGCGCGGTGGTTGATGAAACCGGCGCTGTTAAATCATCTGTCGGAATACTTTATCCGACTCGAGTCAACGCGGCGCCCGGCACCCGGTTGACGGTGCTGCTGCGGCCGGATGCAGCCCGGCTGATCGGCCGGGAAACCGCCCTTGAGGACGGTGAAACGCTCGTGTCGGGTGCGGTGCTTGAACGGATGTTTAAAGGCGGTCAGTCGAAACTGGTCGTCAGCGCCGAAGCAGGGCAATTGCTGGTCTTTGACTTTAGCAATGACGCAATGCCGCCATCCGTCGGCCAGCGTGTGCGGCTGGCGCTGCGACCATCGGCCATGGTCCTGATGCCGTGAATAAGAGGTATAAGCCGTTACTTTAAACTTTAGTTTGACGTGGAAACCCCTGGTCCACTGGGCCAGGTCACAGACAGACGGCTCTGCCTTGAAAAATCCAGGGAGTGGTGGAGTATTGGAGTAATGGTCTAAGGCTCTTGGGCGCCAAAGGAAGAGAATCCCGTCAATCTCGGGTTTGATTCCCGGCAAATGTTTGTCATGTGTTCGGTTTTCCAATACTCCAACACTCCAACACTCCAACGCTTCAGTTGAAGGTTGAAAGCAGCTCGGTCACAAAGCGCCCCCTTCCAGGGGTTGAACCAAAGCCGGGGGTCCTCTGGGCTAGGATTCTTTAGTCCAGCAGCGGGCGTGCGAAGGGTTGACTTATACGACCAAACTGACCTATGTTCCTCATCCGATACCGAGTTTTATTAGCCAGAAGACATTAATACCTAAATCTTGAATGAGAATTAATGAGAAGTTGTAATTATTTTTTATGATAGCATGCTAAGAAAACCATAAAAGTCAAACTAAATACTTGCCAGGTAAAGTGGTTAAAGATCATTTTATCTCATTAATTTTCACCCTATGGGCGAGCCGGAGGCTTTCATCTGCTGCGTTATTAAGGGCGTGCAATAGTATAATATGGCTGTGCCCTTAAGTGCCTTGCATATGAAAGCCTCCGACACGTGCAAAATTCAGGTAACAGAAGGAGCTAAATCATGGCGGGAGGAAAAAAGAAGTACCGGTTTTTGTTCATTCAACCTTTCCAGTTGTCTACCGGCGGCAAATATGTGGACAAGTATCACTCTGCCGAACTGCCGCAAGAGCAGCGTCTAAGGATGGAATATCTTAATGTCGGGCATCTGCTGGAGGATGTAGATTGGGATTTTCATGGAGGTCCAGCGCCCCCTTACGGAGATTGGGCGGTTGAAACCCGGGAGGAGTTTAGCCACGTGGCGGCAGCCCGTCTGCCGATAGTCCGCGAGGCCTGTGAGAGCGGCAAGTACAATGCCATCATTCTGCTTGGCGGCGGAGAGCCCGGTTTTATGGCGTCCCGGGAGATCGCACGAAAGTACGGCATACCCGTGACATCCTGTGCCTTTTCCCAGATGCACATTGCCGCCATGCTGGGCAACAAGTTCAGCATCATCGACTTTACCGAGACGCATAACATGTTCTACTATGATCTTGTGGTCCGCCACCGTTTCACCGACCGCTGTGCATCCATCCGGAACATCAACTTCTACCATGGAAGGCCCGGATATGAGGATGAGAGCACCATCGATGAGGAGCGTGACAAGGCCCTGAGAGGCGAACCATCCGAGGCCGTGGAACGGGCTGTTAAGGAGGCCGTCGCTGCGATTCAAGAAGACGGGGCGGAGGTAATCACCTTCGGGTGCTCCGACGTTTTTTGGCTCCAATCCTTTCTCCAAAAGCGCCTGGATGAACTGGGTTGGGAGGTGCCCGTCCTGGAAGGATATAGCTGCGCCATAGTGCTGGCCAAGCTGTTTGTCGATTTAGGGGTCGATGCCAGCGGACTCAAATTCCCAAGCGAACGCCCGAAGCAGTGGCGCAGGAAGAAAATCTTTTGAGAATTCAGATTCGCGTGAGCGCGGCACGGCAGCGGGCCCTGATCAGAAATTGTACTTAACCTCAAAGAACAGCCGATCACTGTCACTGATGCCTTTGAATATTCCTTTTTTACCGGACTGGTAAAACACCACCCCGCCTCTGACCGATACGGCATCGGTGATGTCATACTCGGCATCCAGACGCTCAAAGGCGCCGTCATCGGCCTTGATTCCGAAAGTGGAGACCAGCAGGGAAAACGTCAATGTGTCGTTCAGGTAGTCCTGCATCACCCGCAATGCCCATTGAAATTCGTTTTCATCGATTTCATCCGGCGGCAGTTTCAGCAAGTCATTATATTCAAAGATATGGCGGTTGGCCGCTTCAAGGCTGATGGTGGTCTCATGGAAACCGGTGTATTCGAGGCCGCCCCCCAGATCCAGACGGGAATACTCCACACCGGGAGTATTGGTGTACTTCAACCCGTCAAGCCAAGCGGCCTCGGCTTTAAACAGCCAGTTGCCGACAGCAAGGTTGGAAGCGGTTCCCAGCATGACGATGCGGGCGTGTTTTCGTACCAGTTGCGGCGGCGATCCCGGCGATACCTGCTCGGCGTAAGTCTGATCATCGTAGATGTAAGCCCCGTAGAACGCCAGGTCCCATCCGCTGAATGTTCCGATCAGGGCGGCGGCATATTCGGCGTTTTGAAACCCGTCATCGGGAATATCTTCAGGCGGCGCCGGAACCGGCAGCGGGAAGAAGTCGCTGCCGAACACCGGCAATTTGCTGAAGCGGATTTCAGGAATCACCATACCGCTCAGATCCCAGTCGCCGAAATAAAAATCGAGCTTGATCATGGTCACCGGCAGACGCAGGTCATCGATGTCGGTCAGTCCCGGGACCCGCAGATCGAGCGGATTCAAAACATCGGTTACCCGCAGGTTGTCCAGCGTGCCCCAGACCACGACCTGGCGCCCGATCTTTGTGTCCAGGCTGGCCGTCAGACTGCCCTGCACAAAGGTATCTTTTAGTTCCAACTCTTTTTCGTATGCCTCCAGTACTTCCCGGGTATATTCATCCCGTCCTCGCAGCACGTAGATAAAGTCATAGAACCCGCGCCCACTGATTTGACCCTGCCAGTTGTCGGAGAACTTCTTTTTCAGCGTGAGTTCGAGTTCCGGGCGCAGCATGGTAAAACCACTCCAGGGCGGGGTGGCGTCTGAAGAGAAATTATAGGTTGTGATAAATCTTAACTCACCATCAAGATCCCAGGTAGATGGCTTTTCTTCCATAACCTCTTCTTCGATCATTTCATCGACGATCTCTTCGTCAAATCCCTCCAGAAATTCATCCGTTTCTTTCCGAGGCGATGCCTCATCTTCGGTAGCCTCGTCATCAAATCCCTCCATCAGGTCATGGAGATCGTCGGGCGTTTTTGCTTCCTTTTCGAAATTCTGAGCAGTATCATCGATATTCCGCTGGTTTTTATTTTGAGCCAGCGTTACGTCCAAATGATATAAAAAGGTGCCAAATGTGATGATGCTGAAAAGGGCTATCACGAGAATTTTATTCATTATTACCGATTATAGCGAATCGCTATTGGCGTATTTCATAGCGAACATTAACTTTCGAACGGCCAGCAAACCGAAATCCAGTTTCCAGTTTCGAGTTTCCAGTATCAAATCATAGCCCCTTCTCCATGCGGCGGATGGTGAACAGGTCGTAATCCAGGTTCTGGTTGAGCTTTACGTTGTTCAGTGTCAAGATAGTTCTGTGCACCGTGGTTTTACCCCTTTTTTTCGTGACATGGGTTTCGGTCGCAACCCAGATACCGTCGATTTGTTCAAGCTTTTTGGCATCGACGTATTTTAAATAACCGCCGTCTTTTACCCAGCGAATAGCGCGGACCACCATGTCGATGTCCGGGCGAACGAAAAGCAGGGATTTTTTGTAGCCCGTCTCCTGGACGACCTCTTTGGTGCGCGGGATAGACCAGATCACCCAGACCTTCTTGCCCCGCACTTCGGATTCTTTTCCCTTCTCATAGAAACTGAAATCGTAATCGTCGAGGTCGGGGGAGGTCATATCCGAGTAGTTGAGATCCGAGCCCATAAAGCTGCCGCTTTTGTCCGCGGTGGCTATCCGTTTGGTTTTTCGCAGCGCCGGTAAATACAGCCACTGATCATCGTCTTTATCAGGGTCGTCATAATCATAAGTGAGAAAGGCCGTGTCTTTGACATCCGCCGGCCTTACAAAAAACATCAGACGATAGGTGTCATCGCCTTTGTCCTTGCTGAATGTTTTTATCCTGCGGATTCGTTTCCGGCCTTTCTTGTCGATCAGCACCATTTCCATGTCCGCAGTCTGATTATCACCGTCGTTGCGGGCGTCCACCTTTTCCATGATAGCCCGGGCCTGCGGATCATCCGCTGCTACAGCCACACCGACCATGACGATCATAAATAATGGAAACAATAAGGCGATTTTGTATATGTTATCTTCAATGTTCATCATGAATCCTCCCTTGTATCGGAAGTCGCAATTGTTGCATCCGCAACTTTCGGTTTGTTGACCAGCACCATCAATGCCGGCGCCAGCAGGTAATCGGCCGCCAGGGCCGTGGCTATGGTAAACCCCGTCAGCAGTCCGAAATTTCTGAGGTTGCTCATGGTGGCGAATGCAAATATGAAGAAACCGATCGATAAAACAATGGTGGTTACCAGCATGGCCCGCCCGGCGGTCTGCAGGGTTTGGTGCACCGCAGCGACCGGATCGCCGCTTTGCTCATAATAGCGCCGAAAGTTGTGCATGAAATGAATGGTGTCGTCCACTGCCAGACCGATGGCAATGCTGGCCACCATCATGGTGAACAGATCCATCGGCAGATTGAAAAAACCGATAACTCCCAGCATCAGAAGAATTGGCGTCAGATTCGGGATCATGCTCAGCAGGCCGATGCGGATGCGTCCGATGAGAAGAATCATCAGAATCGTGATAACCGCCAGAGCAATGGTATAACTTTTGGCCATGCTGTGAATGGCGGAAGTGAGCGTGCGGGACAGCAAGGCCATCATGCCGGTGAGGGTAACGTCTGCTTCGGGAAAGTTTTTTGCGAAATATTGATCGACCGAGTCGATAAAAAGTCCTGATTTATACGCATCCTTGAACGGTACTTTGATCATGAAGCGTGCCATCGAAAACTGGCTGTCGACGAAATCTTCCAGATCGTCCGAACCGCTGTTCTCGAACAGCAAAAATTCCTGGGCAATGAGATTGGGGTCTGCGGGAATCCGGTAAAAATCCGGGCGATTTTCATTGAGTGCCTGGTGAATTTCTTTCAGAATTGCCGTCAGCGACCAGGCTTTACCGACATAGAGATCTTTAAATTCAAGTTTTTCAACATGGGCGGCGGCTGTCTCCATTCGATCGAGGAAATCCGGATCATAAAGACCGTTGATCTTACCCGTATCGATCACCACTTCCAGACTGATCGTTCCGCGCATTTCCCGATCGATTTTTTCGGTCGCCGACCGGATGATGTTATCCTGGGGGAACCATCCCAGCGGATGATGTGAAAACCGGATTTTTGCAATCGCGGCAGCGGCCAGCAGAATCAGAATCGCACTGACGATGATAATCGTTTTCGGCCGGCCGGTCGCCAAACTGCCGACGGCTGTCAGAAAGCGGTCCATAACTGTGCTTTTTGGGGCGCCGGTTTTGGCCCCCTTGTCAGGAATCGGAACCAGTGCCAGCAGCGCCGGCAGCAGGATGATGGTATTGATGAAAGCCAGCATGACACCCACCCCGGCGAATACACCCAGATCGGCTATGGGTGCCACCTCAGCGGTTGAAAAAGACATCAGTCCGCTGGCCGTGGTGACATTGGTCATGACGACCGCCAGGCCGGAGTGCCCCAGGGCATAGGCAATGGCATCTTCTTTATCCGCGCTCTGCCGGTAGCGCTGGAAAAAGATGGCCAGGATGTGCACCGATGTCCCCACGCCGACCGCCAGCAGGAAAGAGGGTAGTATCTGGGTCGGCACTTTGATCGATACACCCAAAAAGGCCATAATCCCCAAGGTGCACAGCAGTGAAAGTATAACGACGATCAGCGGCAGGACGACACCGGTTATTCTGCGGAACATAATATCAGGAAACTTGATCTCCTTAAATTGCAATTAGGTATTAGAACCGTCAATAAATCATAATAATTCAAATAGTTGAGGTATTTTTTGTGAGATAATAAAAGTTATTGCAAGCGGAAAA
>Ga0126332_10000133_pt1 | contig 29816 bp, 23 predicted proteins | sample InaspJWI42metaG_FD_94482 | JGI IMG/M metagenome (GOLD analysis project Ga0126332, IMG submission 94482) | Marine gutless worms symbiont microbial communities from Oahu, Hawaii - Inanidrilus sp. 2 OAHU.JWI-42 metaG | ecosystem: Host-associated > Annelida > Digestive system > Unclassified...
CAAGGAAGTGATGGACCAGATCCGTCCCCATCTGTCTCTCGCAGAAAAAATGGGCTCGCTGATGGGACAGCTTGTTCGAAAACCCCACGATGTGACCATCACCTACAGTGGAGAGGTCACCCGATACGACACGCGGCCGCTGACCCGCGCCGTGCTGAAAGGACTTCTGGGTGCCTTTACCGATATGCCTGTAAACTACGTGAGTGCCCCCGCGCTGGCGCGGGACAAAGGTATCCTTGTCCAGGAAACCACAAGTCAGGCCAAGGCGGATTATTCCAATCTTATGCGGGTTAAACTGGAAGGATGCGAAGCAGAAACCGACGAGATCTGGGGTACGATCTTCAGCAAGAAATACCCGCGCATCGTGCGGCTTGGAAAGATTTACATGGATGCCATCCCGGAAGGCTCGATGATCATCATCCAGAACATCGACCGCCCGGGTGTTATCGGCAATGTCGGCACGACCCTTGGCCGCCACGATATAAACATCGGTCGATTCCAGCTGGGAAGACTCGGTGATCGGGCTCTGTGTATGGTAAATATCGATACAGCCGCCGAAGATCACGTCATCGCGGATATTAAAGGGCTGCCGAATATCATTTCAGCCCGGCAGGTCCGGCTGGACTGAAGATCATTGCGTTCGTTGCAGCCACCCATCAACCGTTGATGGTGAGCCAAACAACCTGCCCTGCCATCGATGCGGAGGGAAAGGCTGTCATCCTGGAGGAGGATGCGGTTAGTGGTTCAATCAACCATAGAAATCCTGGTCCTCTGGGCCAGTCGAAGGTCCCGCCGTCGGGGGTCAGAAGCAACTGGCTATGCGTAGACAAATGTCTTGGGGTGATGGAATACTGGAATGTCGAAGATCCGCCTTTGGAGGGTTGGAATAGTGGGTTCATAAGGATGAGATCATTGTTAGATTAATTTTCCATTATTCCAGTATTCCATCATTCCATTGGACGTCTAAAGGTAAACTCCACCCTTCTGGGGTGAAATCAAAGCCGGGTCCTCTAGGCCCGAATCTTTACTTTCTCGGCAACCCGCTGCTTGAGCCATTCCAGCCAGGGTTCGAAGCCTTCTTCGGTTTTGGCTGAAATTTCGAATACCGGCATGGCGGGATGGATCTGATGAATATAATTCACCGCCACCGCTTTGTCGTAATCAAGATACGGCAGCAGATCGATTTTATTCAGCAGGGCGGCATCACATTCGCGGAACATCAGGGGATACTTGACCGGCTTGTCCTCACCTTCGGTTACACTCAAAACCACCACCCGGGCGTCCTCACCGATGTCAAACTCGGCCGGGCAAACCAGGTTGCCGATATTTTCGACAATTAAAAGCGCCACCGACTCAAGGTCGATACCGGCCAGTGCCTTTTCGATCACATGGGCCGCCAGGTGGCAATCTCCGCCGAATTCATCGGTATTCACCTGCACCACGGGTGCACCGCTTTCGGCAAGCCGGTCGGCATCATTGGTGGTGCAGATGTCTCCGACAATCACCGCGCTTTTTATTTCCGGCATGATCCGGGCAAGGGTTTTTTCAAGGGCGGTGGTTTTCCCCGAGCCGGGGCTGCTCATAACATTGAGAACAAAAACACCCTTTTGATCAAACAGTTCGCGGTTCTGCTGAGCCATGATATCGTTGGCATCCAGGACCCTGCGAACCACTTTGATCTCCCGCGTGCCGCTTTTCTTGGTTTCAACACCACCGCGTGGCCCGTGTTCGTGATGGACGTGGGCAGACTTGTGAGAATGATCACGATGGTAAAATTTAGCCGTAACGAAACCGGGTAAGATCATGGTAAAATTGTCCTCTTTATTGTTCATCCAACGGCGGTTTTGAGTGAGAATCGATTAAGTCGTCTCATCGGCAATTTCGATGGAATCGATATCGAGCTCACGTCCGGACAACAGCTCAATCGCGCCGCTGTTGCATTTTTTACAGGTAAACACTGGATTGTGGATTGTCCATTCGTTGCGGCAGTCGTTGCATCGGGCGACCACCGGAATTTCCTGGATGGCCAGCTCGGCGCCTTCCAGCGGGGTGTCTTGCACGACAATTTGAAAGCAAAACCGCAAGCTTTCGGTAACGATCGCCGACAGTTTGCCGACTTTCAAATTGACCCGCTCCACCCGTGCCTGCTGCATATCCGCAGGGATCGAAGCGGTTGCAATTTCAGCGATTTGCATTGCAACCCCCATCTCGTGCATTATATAAAATTCCTGCCCTTTTAGTTATTGAATGGTTTTGTGTTTATTATAATTTGGTCCTAATTTAAACAAATTCGTTACACAATCACGGAATTTTATATTATTTAAAGACTTCCGCACACAATCCCCCCAGGTTGCCGAGATTTTCGCAGATATGAATACCACTGGCCTGCATGGCATCGATTTTTCCCTGGGCGGTGCCGCTCTTTCCGCTGATGATCGCACCGGCATGCCCCATGCGACGGCCCGGCGGTGCCGTAAGTCCGGCAATGAATCCAACCACCGGCTTGGTCAGGTGTTGGGCGATATAATCGGCGGCTTCTTCTTCGGCATTGCCGCCGATCTCCCCGACCATCACGATGCCTTGCGTGTCCGAATCCTTCTCAAATGCATCCAGGCAATCGATAAAATTTGTTCCATTGATCGGATCGCCGCCGATGCCGATACACGTGGTCTGACCGATATTTTCCAGCGTCAGTTGATGTACGACTTCGTAGGTCAGAGTACCGCTGCGGGAAACAACGCCGATGGGCCCACCGGGCTTGTGAATCGGTCCCGGCATAATACCCACTTTGCAGGCCCCGGGGGTGATAATGCCCGGACAGTTCGGCCCAATCAGGCGTGACTTTTTAGTTTGCATGTAGTTTTTAACCCGCATCATGTCCAGCACCGGAATCCCTTCGGTGATGGTAACGATCAGATCAAGCCCGGCGTCGAGGGCCTCCATGATGGCATCCGCCGCAAATGCCGGCGGGACAAAAATCATGCTGCAATCGGCGCCGGTTTTTTCAACAGCATCTGTTACCGTGTTAAACACCGGCACATCGTCCATCTTTTGACCGCCTTTGCCCGGGGTAACACCGGCAACCACCCGGGTTCCGTATTCGATACATTGACGCGTGTGAAACATGCCTTCGCGGCCGGTGATGCCCTGGACCAGAACGCGTGTATTCTTGTCGACGAAAATACTCATTATATTAACCTCTCACGCTCGAATAACAGATTACGGGCCAAATTACCTGAGGCGTCGGGGAGTTTTTTGATCCCTCAATTGCCTACAATTTCAGCCACTTTACTCGCTGCATCTTTCAGATCGACCGCTGTGATCAGACTCAAGCCGGATTCGGCCAGAATTCGGCGGCCCTGCTCGACATTGGTTCCTTCCATTCTCACCACGACCGGCACATTGATACCGGTTTTCTTGGCCGCTTCGACCACACCCTCGGCCAGTACGTCACAGCGCAGAATACCGCCGAATATATTGATCAGTATCCCTTTCACATTTTTATCACTGAGAATGATCCGAAATCCGTTTTCCACCATTTCCGCACTGGCGCCGCCGCCGACATCCAGAAAATTTGCCGGTTGGGCACCGGCAAGTTTGATGATATCCATGGTCGCCATGGCCAGACCGGCACCGTTGACCATGTTGCCGACGTTGCCGTCCAGGTTGATGTAGTTCAAATTAAATTTAGAAGCTTCGATTTCGAGCGGATCTTCTTCGTCCAGATCCCGATAATCTACGATATCTTTGTGACGGAACAAGGCATTGTCATCGAAATTGACTTTTGCATCCAAGGCTATCATGGCTTCATCGGCAGTGAGGATAAGGGGGTTGATCTCCACCAGGGAGCAGTCATACTCAACATAGAGGCGGTAAAGGTTATTGAGCATCGCCGTAAAGGGCCTGATGGCCGCCGGTGGGAGGTTCAATCCGAAGGAAACCCGCCGGCAGTGATAGGATTGAATGCCGGCAAGCGGGTCGATCGGCACTTTGATGATCTTCCCGGGTGTCTTTTCGGCGACTGCTTCAATGTCCATGCCGCCGGCCTCGCTGGCCATAATAATGATTTTGGCGCTCGATCGGTCCGGGATGATACTCAGATAGAGCTCTTTTTCGATGTCCAGACCCTGTTCCACCAGGACCTTCTTCACGCGTCTGCCCTGCGGGCCGGTCTGGTGGGTCACAAGCGTCATTCCAATAATCTGATCGGCCGCCGCAGCGACAGCTTCAAGCGAGTCGGCCAGCTTCACGCCACCGCCTTTACCACGTCCGCCGGCATGGATCTGAGCTTTTACCACGACCGGAAATCCAGCCAGCTTTTGCGCCACAGACCTGGCTTCATCGGAGGAAAATGCAATGCCGCCTTCGGGTATGGAGACATTGTATTTTTTGAACAGCTCTTTGGCCTGATACTCGTGGATCTTCATCTGCCCTGTCTCCCTTTTGTTCGATATTATGATCAATTATAATGCTGAAATGAAGGCGACCGTTGTGCATACCGTGAATTTCAAAAAAAGAACCGGAGAAACGGCGAACCGGTGTCCCGGAGATGTGATGCTCCGGTTCTCCCCTCACCCATTCTCCGGTTTCCTTCAACAAGAGCGGGAAAATAGCCGCCTCTGAACAATTACTTAGCCGATGACGGCCAGCACGTCGTTTTTTTGCACCGAGTCGCCGCTGGAGAAATTAACGGCCTTGATCGTACCGCTGACGGGTGCCGGCAGGGCGTTTTCCATTTTCATGGCTTCAAGGATGACCACGGTTTCGCCCTCGTTGACCGCGTCACCGACCTGTTTCTCATAATTGACGATCATACCCGGCATCGGCGCTGTCATGGGCGTGCCTGCAATATCTGCAGCCGCGGGTGCCGACGCGGCCGCTTCTTCTTTGGCCGGTTCCGGTGCCGGAGCCGGAGCGGCGGGAGCCGGGACAGCGACCGACGGGACCGGAGCAGCGGCGGCCGGCATCATCGGGGCGGCCGGCATCTGCTGGATATAGTTGACCATCGGTGATCCACCGATTTCATCTACGCCGACCTCGAAAAAGTCGTCTTCCACAAAGACGTTGAAAGTGCGCACATTCTCACTCTTGCCCGGGGCTTTTATCTTTTTGGGTTCAATCAGTTGACCAGCTTTGGCTTTTCGAATAAGTTCCTGCTCATCCAGCGCCGCTTGCAGTGATCTCGGCCTGACCTCCGCCGGCGGTTCTTCTTTACCGTATTTCCAATTCAGGAATTTTTTACCGGTGACCGGATAGAGCGCGTAAATCAGCACATCGTCCAGATCAACCGCCAATCCTTTAGTATCCTCTCTAGCCTTTTCCAGTTCGGGCTCCAGCACTTCCGCCGGCCGGCAGGTAATCGGTTCTTCACCCCTGTCGTAGCCTTTCAGGGCCTTTTTCTGAACCTCGGGATTGATCGGCACCGCCGTCTTGCCGTACAGGCCGTAACACAGGTCCTTGACCTGGCCGGTAATCATCTTATAGCGCTCGTTCTCGTCGTCGAACAGCACATTGTTGACGGTCTGAATACCGACAATCTGGCTGGTGGGCGTCACCAGCGGGATCTGGCCCAGGTCTTTGCGAACTCGCGGCAGTTCTTTGTAAACCTGATCAATCTTATCCAGCGCATCCATTTCCCGGAGCTGGTTGACGAGGTTGGAGAGCATGCCGCCCGGGGTCTGGTGCAGCAGAACGTTGATGTCGATAACCGACATTTTGGTGTCGTCCAGCAGATGCTTGTATTTGGGTATCACTTCTTTTTCGAGGACCTCGTTGATCTTGGCCAGTAGATTGATGTCAAAGCCGGTATCGCGGTTGGTCCCTAAAAGCGTCATCACCAGCGGTTCGATGGCCGCATGGGCCGTGCGATAGGCATACGGCGACATGCAGGTGTCGATAATATCCACCCCGGCTTCGATAGCCTTCAGGTGACTCATGGATGACATGCCCGAAGTAAAGTGACTGTGCAGGTGAATCGGCGGCTTGACGGTTTTTTTCAGGGCACTCACGATATCATAGGCATCATAGGGGGCGATCAGACCGGCCATATCCTTGATGCAGATGCTGTCGGCACCCATGGCCTCCAGATCTTTGGCCTTATTGACATAGTAGTCGATGTTGTAAACTTCACCGCCCATGCGCGGCTCGGTCATGGTGTAACAGATACAGCCCTGAAAATGTCGGCCGAACTCCTTGATTACCGGAACAACGGTTTCAAAGTTGCGGTAATCGTTGAGAGCATCGAAGGTGCGGAATATATCCATGCCGTTTTCACAGGCACGCTCTACGAAAGCCTTGGCCACATCATCGGCATAGTTGCGGTAGCCCACCAGGTTCTGCGCCCGCAGCAGCATCGAAAACGGCGTTTTTTTCATATAGCGTTTCAAGGTCCGGATGCGTTCCCAGGGATCTTCGTTCAGAAACCGGTGCATGGTGTCGAATGTGGCGCCGCCCCAGGTTTCAACGGCCCAGAACCCGACGTCATCCATTATTTCGGCTACCGGAATCATATCCTCGGTCCGCCCCCGGGTGGCAAACAGGGACTGATGCCCGTCACGCAGAGTCAGGTCTTCAATCTTGATCGGATTCTCAGCCTTGGGTCGATCGACGCTGTAATCCATTTTGGTCATCTTTAATTGATCGTGATCGCTCATCTTACGGTTCTCCTCTTCCTCATTGAAGATTTTGTGCTATAAATTGATCAAGGACGCATCAATTTTCACGCTTCAATTTTTCAATAATTATTTAAAAGCTTTCATCTGCATCATATTCCGCATCTGCATCATCGCCTGTCGGCCGCTCATCCCCCAAATGTTCATTGAAATCGGGACCGCTGCCTGGGCAGCGGCCGGTGCAGACATGGCCTGCATGGCAATCATCTCTTCCTCGGTCTTCAGGTAACTCATCACCGCAGCAATAGCCGCGGCCGTTTTTTTATCTGTTTCCATCATTTCTCCAACATTTGGTTGTTGGTATTGTTTGTTTAATTGGTTTCATTAGTTTTATTGGTTTTATTTGTTGATGCTTCTCGGTCATCGCTGCATATATCCAATCAAACCAATCGAACAAACTAACCAATTAAACAGTCTTACACCGGTATATTCCCGTGTTTCTTGGGTGGCCGCAGCTCACGTTTGCTGCACATAATCTCCAGCGCTTCGATCAACCGCGGCCGGGTTTCACTCGGAACGATGACGGCATCGATGTACCCACGGTTGGCGGCCCGGTACGGATTTGAGAAAAGCGTTTCGTATTCCTTGATCTTTTCCAGCCTTTTGATCTCGGAATCATCGGCTTCCTTGATTTCTTTGCGATGGATGATATTCGCAGCCCCGGCAGCCCCCATGACCGCAACTTCCCCGGTCGGCCAGGCAAAAGCCATATCCGCCCCGAGATCCCGCGAGCACATGGCCAGATACGAGCCGCCATAATCTTTGCGGGTAATCAGCAGCAATTTGGGTACGGTGGCTTCCGAATAACACCAGAGCAGCTTAGCGCCGTGGCGGATAATTCCCCCCCATTCCTGCTGGCTGCCGGGCAGATAGCCGGGAACGTCGGCAATGGTCAGCAAGGGAATGTTAAAAGCATCGCAGAAACGGATGAAGCGCGTGGCCTTATCGGATGCGTCTATATCCAGGCAGCCGGCAAGCACCTCGGGCTGGTTGGCAATGATACCCACCGTCCTGCCGTTGAGCCTGGCAAAGCAAACGATCATGTTTTTGGCAAAGTACTGGTGCGGTTCAAAAAAGTCGCCATTGTCCACGATGCTGCGAATAACCGCTTTCATGTCATAGGAGTGGTTGGGATTATCCGGAACGATGGTGTCCAGGGCCGGATCGCTGCGCTTGGGATTGTCGTTAGTTTGTACAAACGGTGGGTCTTCCATATTGTTGGCCGGCAGAAACGAAAGCAGGCGTTTGATCTGGTTGACCGTATCTTCGTCACTTTCACAGGCAAACTGGGCAACGCCGCTTTTTTCATTATGGGTCATGGCGCCTCCCAGGTCTTCGAAGGTGATCTCTTCGCCGGTCACGGCTTTGATCACATCCGGGCCGGTAATAAACATATAACCGGTGTTTTTGACCATGAAAACAAAATCCGTCATGGCCGGTGAATATACGGCCCCGCCGGCGGTCGGTCCCATGATGGCGGATATCTGGGGCACGACTCCCGAAGACACGGAGTTGCGGTAGAAAATCTGTCCGTAGCCGGACAGCGCGTCTACCCCTTCCTGAATTCTGGCCCCGCCCGAATCGTTAAAACCGACAAACGGCACACCGGCTTTTAGGGCCAGATCCATGACCTTGCAGATTTTTTTGGCGTGCATCTCGCCCAGGCTGCCGGCCCGGGATGTGAAGTCCTGTGAAAAGGCAAAAACCGGCCTCCGGTCGACAAGTCCATGACCGGTGATTACCCCATCCGAGGCAATATCAATATTTTCCATATCGAAGTTCGAACAGCGATGCTCGACAAACATATCTATTTCCCGGAAGGTGCCCGGGTCGAAAAGCAAATTCAACCGTTCACGGGCGGTCAGCTTTCCTTTTTCTTTTTGTTTTGCAACCGCCTTCTCACCGCCCATTTGCAGGACCTGTTTTTCCTTCTCTTTTAGATCCTTTATTTTATCTCCCACAACGCCCATGCTCAAATTCCTTTCATATCACCTGGTTTTCCCTAAAATACATGCCGGTTAAATAACCAAAAATAATCCTCCCAGCAAAAATGTAAACTGAAACGATTGTATACTGCGCGACTATTGTCAAGAAAAATCGGCTTACCGACGGTTGTTAATTTTCTGCATTGCATCCCAATTGTATGCCCGATTTCTTTAATACCGGCTGCTGTCGTTTCGAATAAACGTTGCCGGACCGGTGGTGTCCAAGAGGAAGTAGCAGGGATAAATCGATGTATCCAAAATTCAACTTGATGCGAGATAGATCAGCCCGTTCGATAGCATCGCCGTCGACCGATTGTCGGCAATCGCAGTGACGCCTTCTATCATTTATTCACAAACCCCATATGGAGGAAATGCGTTTTTGCGAGAGTCGCTATCTTAGTTTATGCCCAAAGTGCTGGCAGTGGCCCAATATTTGGGATGGCTGCCGCGATGCTTTCATCCATTCCTGGAAGATAGCCGAATCCCAAATATTGGGCCACCTACTTCGCCGGTATTGATAGCGCTCTTGAGCTCAAATATATAAACCAATAGATGCGAAATCCCGCTTTGCAGGATCGCAAAAATGCATTTCCGGATCAAGCGCATTATTCAACTAGGATCCTGCCGGCCAATAGAATTGGACCGATAATTTGCACAGTTTAGGGAAGGGCCGAATCTTGAGCAAATTAATTGCAGAACACGATAATATCTGATGGTTAAATTTGAATTATCTCTGCTCCAAAGCATTGAGAACAGCATTTGCCGATTCGGTGATAACCGTCCCGGGACCGAATACGCCCGCCGCACCGGCATCGTACAGGAATTGGTAGTCGGACGGCGGTATGACCCCACCGACCACAACCAGTACGTCATCACCGCCTTCTTTTTTCAAGTCTTCAATCAGCTGCGGTACCAGCGTCTTGTGACCGGCAGCCAAACTGGATACCCCGACCACATGCACATCATTTTCCACCGCCATTCTGGCGGCTTCGGCTGGTGTCTGAAACATGGGACTGATATCCACGTCAAATCCCATATCGGCGTAAGCGGTGGCGATGACCTTGATGCCGCGGTCATGGCCGTCCTGACCCATTTTAGTCACCAGGATTCTGGGCCGCCGGCCTTCACACGAACTGAATTCATCGGTGCGTTTTTTCAGTGCAGCAAATATTTCGCTGTCCCCGTATTCGGCGGCAAAAACACCGGAGATACACCGGGTGGTGGCCACAAAACGATCGAACACCTTTTCCATGGCGTCGGACACCTCACCGACGGTTGCCCGGGCTCTTATGGCCGGGATACAGGCCTGCAGCAGATTAGCGCCGGATTCGGCTGCACGGGTTACCGCTTCCAGGGCTGCTTTCACCGCTGCATTGTCTCGGGTGGCTCTGATCTCTTCCAAACGGGCAACCTGCTCGTCACGCACCGTACTCGGTACTTCCAGAACATCTTCCAGCGGTTCATCTTCTATCCTGTACTTGTTTACCCCCACGATGACATCCAGTCCCTGATCGATCCGGGCCTGACGGCGGGCGGCGGATTCTTCGATACGCAACTTCGGCATCCCGGATTCTATCGCCTTGGCCATGCCGCCCAGCTGCTCAACTTCGTTGATGATACCTCTGGCTTCCTTTAATATCTCACCGGTCAGGGCTTCAATATAGTAAGAGCCGCCCAGCGGATCGGCGACATGACAGACTTGCGATTCTTCCTGGATAATAATCTGGGTGTTGCGGGAAATCCTGGCCGAAAAATCCGTCGGCAATCCGACCGCCTCGTCGAAGGAGTTGGTGTGCAGGGACTGGGTTCCGCCCAGGGCGGCGGCCAGAGCCTCGATCGTGGTCCGGATAATATTGTTGTAAGGATCCTGTTGGGTCAGACTCCAGCCCGAGGTCTGAACATGGGTTCTGAGCATGGTCGATCGCGGATTTTTGGGATTGAAGCGGCTGATGAGTTCATGCCACAGAAAGCGCGCCGCCCGCAGCATGGCGACCTCCATAAAAAAGTTCATTCCCACACCGAAGAAAAAGGACAGCCGTGGTGCAAACGTGTCGATATCCAGCCCGGCATCGAGCGCAGCGCGCACATATTCCACCCCGTCTGCCAGTGTAAACGCACACTGCAGGACCGAATCCGCACCGGCTTCCATCATATGGTAGCCGCTGATGCTCACGGTGTTGAACTTGGGCATATGCTGCGAACAGTAAGCGATGATATCGGACACAATTCGCATGGATGGCTCGGGCGGAAAAATATAGGTATTGCGCGTCAGGTATTCTTTTAAAATATCGTTCTGGATGGTACCGGTCAGCTGCTCCGGTTTGACATCCTGCTCTTCGGCGGCAACGATATAGCCTGCCAATATCGGCAGTACTGCTCCGTTCATGGTCATGGAGACACTCATTTGATCCAAGGGGATCTGATCAAAGAGGATTTTCATGTCTTCTACCGAATCGATGGCAACACCGGCTTTGCCGACATCACCGACCACCCGGGGGTTATCCGAGTCATAGCCGCGATGGGTTGGCAGGTCGAAAGCCACCGAAAGACCTTTTTGACCGGCTGCCAGATTTCTTCTGTAAAACGCATTCGATTCTTTGGCCGTCGAAAAGCCGGCATACTGGCGGATCGTCCAGGGCCGTCCGGCATACATGGTCGCCATCGGACCTCTGGTATACGGTGCAAAACCCGGCAGCGCGTTCACATGCGCCAGATCCTCTATGTCTTGGGCCGTGTAAAGGGGTTTTACTTCAATTCCTTCCGGTGTTTTCCAGTTCAGATCTTCAAGCGCTTTACCTCTCAACTGTTTGGTTGCAAGGTCTTTCCACTTTTTTAATTCAGGGTGTTCGGGCATGACATACTCCTTACGCTTTAATGTCGGCTGTTATTTTGAATATTTCTTTTTATCTACCAAATGGTTTTCCGCTTATCAAGCGGTTTCGGTTTTTACCTTGACAGTGCTAAAACCCCAAATGTAATAGTGATACGATCAATAATTCGCGTGCTTTTCGCAGGCGAATAGGTTGCCAAACCAATTTAACACACTTTTTTCGATGTTGGATATTTAAAGTCTTTTACACCATCATCGATTGAAAGAGAATTGCGGATGCAAACAACAGGCGATATGTACGAATTGTTCAGGCAAAAAGCCGATCTGGTTTCAGCCTTTGTAACCGAAATCCAATCTCCACAGGAGGCTTTGAAATATTGCGTCGACCTTTGTGCCAAAAAACAGGCTTGCCAGCTTTTAATAGCGGGCTGCGAGCAACCGCTCTCACCGCAAGCCGAAGATTTGTGCAATGTAAAACAGCAAAAGATAATCGCAGCGCCCGGTCTGGAAGAAAGTCGGCGCGCCGAACTAAAAGAGCTCTGTGGAAGCAACGGGATCGAACTGATCCATGACGGCTTGCGCAATCATCTGGCCGGCATCGATATCGGACTGACGTTTGTCGACTACGGTATCGCTGAAACCGGCACGCTGGTCCTGGAGTCGAGCAACGAAGACGTTCGCCTGACTACCATGATCAGCGAGGTGCACATCGGCATTTTGCCCAAATCAAAAATACGGCCCACCGCCTACGATCTGGAAAACGAGTTGAAAAACGCCATGCAATCTTTCCCTAATTACACGGCTTTTATCACCGGTGCCAGCCGTACGGCCGACATCGAACGTGTGCTGGCCCTGGGGGTGCATGGTCCGCTGGAACTTCACATACTGCTGCTCGAGGATAGATAATGCAAGAGGCGAAGAACTTAAAAGAATATAAGGCAGAAGTAAACGGGGCGCTGCAAAATGAATTTTTACGCAGCGCCATGGACAATTTCGCAGTCGCCTACCGCACCGGCCGGGCAAACGCTTTTGCCGGGATGGACATTGAGGGTCTGGTTTCTGAAATTGCCGCAACCAAAGATGCTGCCATTTCACGCATGGAGGAGCTTTTCGAAGAATTCAAGCACAGCGCTGAAAAGACCGGCACCAAAATCCACCTTGCTCAAACGGCCGCAGAGGCCAATGAAATCATCGCCCGCATCGCCCGGGAAAATGCAGTGACAAAAATCGTAAAATCCAAGTCGATGACCGCCGAAGAAACTCTTTTGAACCATCATCTGGAAGCCGAAGGATTCGAAGTAACCGAAACCGACCTGGGTGAATATATCATCCAGCTGCGCGGGGAAGGACCGTCGCATATGGTGATGCCGGCCATTCATCTTTCACGCTACCAGGTGGCCGATCTATTTACCGATGTAACCGGACAACAGCAGGATACGGAGATCGAACGGCTGGTGAAGGTGGCCCGCAGAGAGCTCCGGCAAAAGTATGTCGAAGCGGATATGGGCATTTCAGGGGCCAACTTTGCTCTGGCCGACACCGGGACTATCGGCTTGGTCGCCAACGAAGGCAATGCCCGCCTGGTCACCACATTGCCGCGGGTGCACGTGGCGCTCGTGGGTCTGGACAAATTGATTCCGACCCTCCACGATGCGCTGTTGGTAAACCGGGCCCTTCCACGCAACGCTACCGGACAGGGAATCACCTCCTATGTCACCTGGATTACCGGCCCCAACGCCTGCGCCGCGGCTGCAGACAATCAAAAGCAAATGCACATCGTATTTCTGGACAACGGCCGCCGGGAGTTGGCTCGGGATCCGATTTTTTCCCAGGTGCTGCGCTGTGTACGCTGCGGCGCCTGCGCCAATGTCTGTCCCATATACCGCATGGTGGGCGGCCATCAGTACGGTCACATCTACATCGGCGCCATCGGTCTGATCGTCACATATTTCTTCCATGGCCGGGACAAAGCCAAGAACCTGGTTCAAAACTGTATAAACTGCGGCGCCTGCAAGGCGGTCTGTGCCTCCGGGATCGATCTGCCCCGGCTGATCAAAGAAGTTCATGCTCGGATCCAGGACGAGGAAGGCCACCCGCTGACAAGCCTTGTGCTGGGCAAGGTGCTGCGCAGCCGCAGGCTTTTTCACACCCTTCTGCGCTCGGCCCACGTCGCTCAAAAGCCGATTACCGATGACGCCCATTATCTGCGGCACCTGCCGTTTATATTCGCCAAGCAGCACAACTTTCGTGCGCTGCCGGCCATCACCGACAGACCGTTTCGCGACCGGTGGCCGCAGGTGAAACCGGAAGTGTCCGAACCGCGCTGCCGGGTGGCTCTGTTTTCCGGTTGCCTGCACGATTTTGTATATCCGCAGCAACTCGAAGCAGCCGTTAACCTTCTTGCCCAACAGAACGTGGCTCTGGAGTTTCCCACGGCGCAATCCTGCTGCGGTCTGCCGGTGGAGATGATGGGTGATAAACAGGCAACTCGTGATGTGGCTCGGCAGAATATTTATGCTTTTCTGCAAGGGAACTATGACTATATTCTGACGCTGTGCGCCTCCTGTGCCAATCACCTCAAAAACGGGTATCTGAAAATCTTTGAAGATGATGCGAGCATGCTTGAGCAAGTTCATCGTTTTGCCGACAAGGTCTATCCTTTTAGTGCCCTTTTAAACGACGTGTTGGATATAGAATCCGACCTGTTCCAACCCAGCGGACCGAAGACCACCTACCATGCACCGTGTCACCTGTGCCGCGGCCTGGGTGTGCGCAAAGCACCCCACGCCCTGATCAAAAAAACCGGCCTGCAGTTTTTGCCGGCCGATGAAGAGGAAACCTGTTGCGGTTTTGGCGGCACTTTTTCGAGCAAATTTCCAAACATATCTGCAGAAATTCTGGCTCGGAAACTGGAAGATTTTAAACAGACAGGGGCCGAGATTCTCGTCACGGAATGCCCCGGGTGCATTATGCAGCTGCGCGGCGGGGTAATACGCAAGGGAGAGCCGTTAAGAGTCATGCACCTGGCTGAAGCCCTTGAAGTAAATAAAAAACGAACGGAAGATAAAGAGACGACCAAATGAAAGAATTTAACCAGGAACAGGTTGCAGACTTAACTTCTTTTGTATCGCCGGATCGATTTTCAACCGGCCAATCCAACCGGGAACTTCACATGCAAGACATTTCGTATCATCGCGGTGCGCTTCCGGCCGGTATCGTCTGGCCCACTGCCACCGAGGAAGTGGCCAAAATCCTTCAATGGTGCTACGAAAAGCAGATTCCAATTACCCCCTGGGGTGCCGGCACCAGCACCGAAGGTAACCCGGTGCCGGCGCGCGGCGGATTGGTTATGGATTTGACACAAATGAACCGGATCATCGAAATTCGGCCCCAGGATCTTCAGGCCGAAGTGCAGCCGGGTGTTCTGCGCAAAGAATTGAACCGCCAGGCCGGGCGTCACGGTCTTTTTTTCCCACCCGATCCCGGTGCGGATGCCTCCATCGGCGGCATGATCGCCAACAACGCCTCGGGCGTACAAACCGTCAAGTACGGCGCCACCAAAGATTATGTGATGAGACTGACGGTGGTGCTGCCCCAGGGCAAGGTTATTCACACCGGCTGCAAGGCACCCAAATCATCTTCCGGCTATGATCTTACCCGGCTGTTCGTTGGATCGGAAGGCACCCTGGGCGTGGTTACCGAAGCCACCTTGCGGTTGACCGGGATACCGGTCCATCACCTGGCGGCGACCATTACTTTCGATCGACTGGAGAGCGCGTCTGAAGCCGTGGCGGTGATGATCGGATCCGGATTGGAACCGGCGGCCCTGGAGCTGTTGACACCGGAGTTGATCAATCTGATGAACCGCGAAAAAAAGCTGGGTCTTGCCGAAAGCCCGTCGCTATTCTGCGAATTTCATGGCATCAACGCCGCGACTCTGAAGGAAACCGCTGACATGGCTACCGAACTGTGCCGGGATTGCGGTGCCACCGGCTTTCAATTCGGAGTCGACGAAGCTGATCGCACGAACCTCTGGCGCGCGCGTCACGAAGCCTGGGAAACCATCCATCGTACCCACCCGGGAATGGAAACGCTGATTGTCGATGCAGCGGTTGCAATTTCCCGCTATCCGGAGATGGTCATTTTTTCACAAAAGCAGGTGGATGAAAAAGGTGCCATAGGTTATGTATTCGGCCATGCCGGAGACGGCAACCTTCATGTAGTTCTGGTCGGCGATCCATCCAATGATGCGCAGTGGAAAGCCCTGGAAGCAGTCAACCACGCTATCGTCACCCGTGCGGTCGAGTTGGGGGGCACCTGCACCGGAGAGCACGGTATCGGCATCGGCAAACGCAAATTCATGCAGCAGGAACACGGACAAAGTTATGAGCTGATGAAGCAGATCAAGGCCCTCATCGATCCCAAGGGACTCATGAATCCGGGGAAAATCTTCTTATAAAACGACTTTGCGCTTATGAGGCTAGGCCCCAAAAAAGCATCAAGGTCCGAAGAACCGCTCCTCAAACAACGTGATAGTACAGCAAAAGTTGACCCCAAAAAACGGAGGTAAACAATGCTAACGCCGGGTAAAACGTATGATGACGTTTATCGCTCCTTTCGCTGGACTATCCCGCAACATTACAACATCGGAATTGATATTTGCGACAAACATGCCCAGCAGCGATACCGCCTGGCCCTGATCTATGAAAATGAAACCGGAGAGGTTGAAAAATATACATTCTGGGAGCTGAAAAGGTTCTCGAATCAATTTGCCAATGCGCTTAAAGCCGCTGGAATCAATAAGGGGGATCGTGTTGGCATTTTGCTGCCCCAATGTCCTGAAACCGCGATTGCGCATATTGCAACCTACAAAATCGGCGCCGTCGCAATTCCGCTGTTTACATTGTTCGGGACGGATGCCCTCAGCTATCGCCTGGACAACAGCCAGGCCCGGTGTGTCGTCACCGATACGGCCAACCTTGAAAAAATTCTTCAAATTCGCCAGTCGCTGCCGCATCTTGAAAATATATTTGTGGTCGGCAACGAGAACCGGAAACATGTGCGTGATTTCTGGCAAACCCTGGCCAAGGGCTCAACCGATTATCAGCCGTTGAATACGCTCGCCGACGATCCGGCCCTGATCATTTATACCTCCGGTACGACCGGTCCCCCAAAAGGCGCCCTGCATGCCCATCGAACCCTGCTGGGTCACCTGCCCGGCGTTGAATTTCCCCATAATTTTTTCCCCGAGGAAAGTGATTTTTTCTGGACGCCGGCCGATTGGGCCTGGATCGGGGGCCTGATCGATGTTCTCCTTCCGAGCTGGCATCACGGGATTCCGGTTCTGGCTTACCGTGCCCGAAAATTCGACCCGGAGTTTGCATTTTATCTAATGGCCAAACATGGCATCCGCAATGCTTTCCTGCCGCCAACGGCTCTTAAACTCATGCGTCAGGTACAAGACCCTCAAAATCGTCACGCATACAGAATTAGAAGCATCGGCAGCGGGGGGGAAACACTGGGCCAAGAGCTGCTGGATTGGGGCAAGGAAACGCTGGGCATTACCATCAACGAATTTTACGGGCAAACCGAAGTCAACCTGGTGGTCGCCAACTGTGCGCGGATAATGGATGTACGCCCGGGGTCCATGGGCAAAGCCGTTCCGGGTCATGTGGTCGAGATTGTGGATGACAATGGCCGGTTGCTGCCGCCGGGTGAAACCGGCAATGTGGCCATCCAACGACCGGACCCGGTGATGTTCCTGGAATACTGGGAAGATCCCGCAGCCACGCAGCAAAAATTTGTGGGTAACTGGTGTCTAACCGGCGATATGGCCCGTAAGGACGAGGATGGCTATCTGTGGTTTGTCGGTCGCGACGATGATTTGATTACCAGTGCCGGATACCGGATCGGACCCGGTGAAATCGAAGACTGCCTGATCCAACATTCGGCCGTTGCCATGGCGGCTGTGATCGGGAGTCCGGACGAGGTTCGCACCGAAATCGTCAAGGCTTTTCTCGTATTAAATCCGGGCAAGGCACCCGATAAATCACTGGAAAAAGAGATTCGCGATTTCGTCCGCAAAAAACTGGCTGCCCATGAATACCCGCGTGAAATCGAATTCGTGAACGAACTTCCCATGACAGCCACCGGCAAGATTATCCGCAAAAAATTGAGAGAACTGGACAGAGAAAGAAAATCAAGGTCTTAATACAGGCCTCGTCATTTAGCTGGGGAGAATGACTGTGAATCTTTAAATGTCGCACAATTGCATGAGAATTGGACTTGGGTTTAATTAAGGAATTAAGGGATTTAGGAATTGAAGGAATTCTATCTATTTTAATTTATTGATTTTATCCTTTAATCCCTCAATCCCTAAATTCCTAAATCCCTTAATCCCTTAATTTTGCGCAAATAGACGTAGATAGTGTTCAAAAAAGTTGACTCACTTTAAAAGTAAGTTACGAGATCTGTAAATTATATTCCCACAAAATAATAACTGAATTACTTTAGGCTGCGCAATCAATTTCTTGTACTCCAGGCATTTTTGCGCGCTGTATATTGAATTAAAGGAGGTTTTAAATGAAAGTTGCTTTTATCGGTATGGGTACCATGGGGGCACCCATGGCAATGAATATTTTAAAAGCCGGTCACGAGGTCACCGTTCACAACCGAACACGGGAAAGGGAAGAACCCGTAGCCAAAGCCGGCGCCCGGCGGGCAGAATCACCGCGTGAAGCCGCTCAAGCAGCGCTGCTTATAATCACCTGTGTCAGTGACACCCCGGATGTGGAGAACATTATCCTCGGAGACGATGGCGTCATTCATGGTGCCCGGCAGGGATCAATCGTGGTTGACATGTCGACGATCAGCCCCACCGCCACGCGTCGCATGGCCGAAGAACTATCAAAAAATGGGATTAAGATGCTGGATGCACCGGTCTCCGGCGGATCCGAAGGAGCTCAGAAAGGGACCCTTTCGATCATGATCGGCGGCGATGAACAAGATTTGAAAACCGCTGAACCGGTATTGCAGGCCATGGGGGAAACGATTACCCACATCGGCCCTGTCGGCGCCGGACAGATGACCAAGGCTATTAATCAGATCGTAGCGGCCGGGACCTACTGGGCCGTGGCCGAAGGTATCGCTCTGGGCTTGAAAGCCGGACTGGAAATGGAAAGGGTTGTCCAGGCCGTCGGCGGAGGAGCTGCGTCCTCCTGGCCACTTGTATATCGTTCGAGCAATATGATCAATAATTCGTATCCTCTTGGGTTCAAGGTCCAGTTGCACCGTAAGGATTTGACAATAGCGCTGGAAGTTGCCCGGGAGCTCGGCGTTACGCTGCCGGTTTCCGCATACGTAGAACAGGTGGAAACCGGATTGATAACACGCGGATACGGTGATGAAGATATTTCGGCGATGGCCAGGAATATACGCGAGGCATCCGGCATTGAATGATTGATAGCAAGATGCAGGATTCAGGATGCAAGATTCAGGATACAAAATGCAGCGTCACGCCTTTTACGCATGCATCGTTGTCTGAAGCCTGCATCGGGGATCTTGAAGAAGGCACCAACAATTTCTGCACTGTTAATTTTTGTTGATGAACACCGGAGTTCTTATTTAAAAGGAAAACATGATGAACAACTTAGAAATTGGTCCCAACGATGCACTTTACTATGCCTATCACCCGCCTGAAAAAGAGAGTGGCCGCACCTTCGTATTTTTCAATGCGCTGACCGCCGATACCTCGGCCTGGGAAAGCGTGATCGGACCGAAAGTGCGATCCGATGGCCACGGGACGCTGGCTTACAACATGCGGGGCCAGGCCGATAGTCCGTTTTCCCCGGAACTTAAACTGGACATGCACCTGATTGTCGAAGACGCCTTGCGCTTGCTGGCCCATGTAAAACCACCGCGACCGATCCTGGTCGGCTTGTCGATTGGAGGGTTGTTTGCAGCCCAAACCTGGTTGAAGGGAACCGATGCCGTGGGTCTGGTACTGATTAATACGCTGCGCAAAGACGGACACCGTCTGCAATGGATCGGCGATGCACTGGTGCGGGCGGTGAAAGTAGGGGGACTGGATCTTTTCCGCGACCTGTTTTTGCCGCTGTTGATGAATGAAAAGTGGTTGGGTGACAACCGCCCCAATTTTCTTAGAGCCAGCGCTGACTATCAGCCGCTGAACCCCGCCAGTGGCCACTACAAACTTCTGTCAGAAGCCGGCAGAGAATCGGACTGGAACCTGCCGTATGAAAAACTGACACTGCCGACATTGGTGGTTACCGGGCTTGAAGACCATGTGTTTCTGGAAACGGACAGTGTCGACGAACTTTTTTCAAGGCTGCCCGACGGGCGGCGGGTCGACATGGCCGATGCCGGGCACTTGATCCCGGCCGAGCAACCGGAGGCGCTGGTGGAAACGCTGCTTTCATTTGCAAAGGAGGTCTAACAAATGGGTATCTGGCACAAGTATGCTGCAGTTGCTTATCTAGCCGTTTTTATGGGCGTCACCGGTCATGCATCCAGCGAATTTGTAAGCGTATTATCGGGGATCAAAGGCCCCGAACTTTCGGTTTGGCGATTTCTCTTGGGCAGTTCCGGGCTTGTTGTTCTGGCCCTGATTTTTCCTGCTTCCCGAAATCTTTTGGAACCTTTCAAAACTGATGGTACCCGGCTTATCTGGCTGTCGGCTCTGGGTGTGACTCTGGGTTATCTTCTGTTCCACTGGTCCTTGGATTATGCCACGGTCCCCCAGGTGGCCACCATAGTCACAATGATTCCGATCTTCGTCGGTCTGGTGAACCTGTGGCTCAATAAACAGTCTTTTACCGGGGCCAAGATCATCAGCGGCATCAGCGCCATGATTGGTGTCGCCCTGCTGATAACCGACGGTTATCTGGCCGAGCTGGCCGGAGCCGGTCAAAACCTGATCGGCATTCTGATGAGCTTGGGCTGTGCTGCAGTCATGGCGGGTTACACCGTCATGGTACGGCCGATTATCGCCCGCTACGGTGCATTGCGTATCACTGCGTTGACCATGTTCATGGGAGCTGTCGGTCTGTGGATTGTCGTTGGTCTGTTCTGGCAGACTTGGGTCAATCCGGCCACCCTGTTTGACCGCCAGCCCGGACAGGTCACAGCACTGTTGACCATCGCTCTGTGGAATACTACGATTACCCAGTACTTGTGGATCGGAGGGCTGGCCGCCGTACCCGATATTACACGGGGAAGTTATCTTTTTTTCCTGAAGCCGGTTATTGCCGCTATACTGGCAGTCGTGTTCTTAAGCCATGAACTGACTGCCTGGCAGATGCTGGCGATTTTGGTAATTTGTGCATCGGTGGTAGTTGAGGCCACCTGGGCCAGGTTCCGGCAGGCCGCGTCCGCATAACATCGGATTGGTATTGAAAAACAAGCCAAATGGGAGGATACCATGAAAAGATTTGACCATCCCGACGTTATTTTTACCGATGTGATGAGAAATCATGCCAAATGGCGCAAGAATAAGACAGCGCTGGTATGCAACGATCAACGCATGACCTGGGGCGAATTCAACGATCGAATCAACCGGCTGGCCAACGGCCTGATACGGCACGGACTCCGCAAAGGAGACAAGGTCAGCATGCTGATGACCAACAGCATTGAAATGGTTGAAATTATCTTTGCGACGGTCAAAGCCGGCGGTGTCATCGTTCCGTTGTCGGCCATGGTGACCGGTGACGCCCTGGCGCGCATGATTATTAACTCTGATTCCAAATTCCTGTTCGTTGGTTCTCATTTAATCGAAGTCATCGCTCCCCATCGATCCGAATTGAACAATATCACGGATGAAAATTTCTTTTCTGTCGGCACAGATGCTCAAGGATGGCACAGCTATCGCCGTTTTATCGAGGAAAATTCGGCCCGGGAAGTCTTCGTCGATATGATCTACGAAGATCCCTTCAACATCATGTACACCTCCGGTACGACCGGTCTGCCCAAAGGCATCTTGCATACCCACCATAACCGGTTTCAATTTGCCGCCATGCTTGCCATCGATTTCAGGATTGATTCGAGTGCCAGAAATATCGCTGCCACCTCCCTGTACGCCAACGGCACCTGGCTGACCTTCCTGCCGACGATGTTTGTGGGCGGCACCCTGATCATCATTCCCCAGTATGATGCGACGGCCTGCCTGGCGTTGATCCAAAAGGAAAAATGCACCCATACCTTCATGGTGCCGACCCAGTTCAAAATGCTCCTGGATCACCCCGATTTCGACCGCTACGATTTAAATACCATGAAGATCTGGCTCGCGGCCGGTTCGCCTTTCCTCAAACAGGACAAAGAGCAGGTGCTAAAACGATTTCCTGGCGAGCTTGTGGAGTTGTGGGGATTAACCGAAGGTGTGGGCACCACCCTGAAACCGGAAGACATGGATGAGAAGATGAGTTCCATCGGCATTCCCCCCCTTGGATGGGATGTGGGAATCATCGATGAAGAAGGAAAATTGCTGCCACCGGGTGAGATCGGCGAAATCATCGGTTTAACCCCATGGCTGATGCCCGAATATTATAAGCTGCCGGATAAAACAGACGAAGCCATCTGGCGTGACGAGCGCGGAAAAACCTTTTTGAAAACCGGCGACATGGGCAAGCTGGACGACGACGGATTTTTGTACATCCTGGACCGTAAAAAGGATATGATCATCTCCGGTGGTATCAATATCTTCGCCAGCGACATCGAAGAAGTACTGGCCAAACACCCGGATGTCCAGGACTGCACCGTGATCGGCATTCCCCACGAAAAATGGGGCGAGACACCCCTGGCTCTGGTGATTTTGTATAAGGGGTGCAAGGTTTCAGATGCAGATCTCAAAGAGTGGCTCAACGGCAAAGTCGCCAAATATCAACGCGTATCCGGCCTTGTTTGTATAGAAGATTTCCCCCGCAACGCCATGGGAAAGGTGCTTAAGAAGGAATTAAGGGAAGCGTATGCGAAAAAGTAGGAATTGGCTGTTGGAAAGGCTGTCGTTGCTTTACTCACGGAGAGGTATGCAGCATTTGTAACGGGTTTAGTTTTTTCCCATGATCGGCCCGTTGGGCCTTGAGGATCAGCCCTTCGGGCTTTGAGGAGCGTTCACCTTCGGCGAACTTGAAGAGCCTCCTGCACTCAGCTTCGGCGCACCAATCCAGCCTGTTTCCTTAAGTCAAACAAGTAATATTTTTTGCCTCAAGCGAAGCGCTCCTCGAACGAAGCGCAGGTACTGCGCGGAGTGCTCCTCTGGTTCGCCGAAGGCGAACGATCCTTTCGCGGCACGAAGTGCTCTGCGCCATGCGCTTTGCCCTATGCAATTTTACCTGTCTTTCTGCAAAACGATTACCGAACATGCCGCTTCTTCAAAGCCGATAACTCCGCCGCCGTTTTCCTGCAAGGCAAATTCGGCGTTTTTCACCTGCCGGTTGCCGGCTTCACCGCGCAACTGAGTCACCAGCTCAAAGATCATGGACAACCCGGTGGCGCCGATGGGATGCCCTTTGGACACCAGCCCACCGGAGGTGTTTACCGGAATTTTTCCTTCCAGGTCAGTGGCGCCGGATTCGACAAATTTGCCGCCCTCTCCCTCAGGGCAAAAACCCATCATCTCCATCTGGTAGACTTCACAAAAAGAGGTAGCATCGTGGACCTCGGCCACATCGATATCCTCCGGCCCGATGCCGGCCATGCGGTAGGCTTTTTCCGCTGCTATTCTGCTCAAGCTCGGTTCGTCAAATTCTCTGGATTTACCACCGGTAAGAACGCTGGCGCCTATTTTGACCGCCCGGTTCTGCACCTGTGACGGCAACTTTTTAAGATAGTCTTCGGAACACAGTAAGGCCGCGGCCGCCCCGTCACCCACCGGGGCGCACATGGAGCGCGTCAGCGGATAACTCACCAAACGGTCTTCCAGCACCTTTTCCACCGGCACCTCAAACCGATACTGGGCCTTGGGATTCAGGGTTCCAAAATGATGATTCTTGGACGCGGCGACGGCAATCTGCTTTTGAGTCGTGCCGTATCGCGCCATATGATAGCAGGCCTGCATGGCATACGTATCCATGAAGAAGGTACGACCCGGCCCGGGTTCAAATTTGCATCCGCTCTTTTCCGCCGCCTGCCGGTATGTTTGAATGGTTGGTTCGCGATCAAAGTTGTCTATGCCTTCATCAAACAACGCGAACATGGTTGCCTTGTCATCCGGCATGTATATCTTTTCGACCCCGATGGCCAGGGTGACATCCGATTGGCCGCTCAGAATATCCTTCCAGGCCGAGTGAAACGCCATGGAGGCCGTGGCGCAGGCCCCTTCCACGTTGATGATCGGTACTCGCTGCGGGAACAATCCCTCCTCAACCAGTGGGATAAAGCAGACTTGGCCCCGGATAAAACTCTGTCCCCAGTGATTCATGGCGCAGTTGCCGAAATAGGCGAATTCGATCTCATCACCGTTTTCCATACCCGCATTTTTTAGAACCGCCAAGTATGTTTCCCGGGTCAGGTCTTTAAAAGACTTATCCGGCCATTTCTTAAATTGGGTGGAATCGGCACCGATGATGTAGACATTTCGCATAAAGCCATTTCCCTTTGCATTAAAAAAGGCAGATGTTTCAATGCGGTTTAGCCGTAGGCCATGGCCGGCAGCCAGATGACGAGCTGCGGCCAGAAGGCCACAATGAGCAAACCGATGAGCTGCAGTATAATAAACGGCACAACACCCTTATATATATCGAGAAGCTCCACTTCAGGGGGTGCAACGCCCTTTAAATAGAAGATGGCAAAACCTACCGGAGGCGTCAGAAAAGATGTCTGCAGACTCACCGCAACCAAAACGGCAAACCAGACCAGTTCCGGATTGTCGATCACCCCGTAACTGTCAACCTGGACGCCAAGAGCGGAAACGACAGGGGCCAGAAGCGGCAGAATAATCAGGGTAATTTCGATCCAGTCAAGAAAAAAACCGAGCAGAAAGACAGAGCCCAATATGACGGCCATCACACCGTACGGCCCTAAAGGAATCCCCGTTAGGGCCCTCTCAATAAACTCATCACCCCCCAGACCCCGCAGCACCAAGGCAAAACAGGTTGCCCCGATGAAGATACCGAAGATATAGGCTGTCGTGTTGAACGTTGCATGCAGGGCCTCTTTTAATACTTTAAAATTCAGCTTTTTGTTATACCAGGCCAACATAGTCGCCCCGAGAGCGCCGACCCCGCTGGCTTCTGTAGGCGTAGTTATCCCTGCGAAAATAGAGCCAAGGACGGCTAAAATAAGCCCTGCTGTGGGCAACACGGTTTTGAACACTTCCCAGATCATCCGCCACCGAACCGGTCTTAGGTCATCGGCAAGAGGGGCTTTGTCAGGCCTTAAAAAACAATACAAAAGGATATAGGCAATATACATTGTACCCAGAATCACACCGGGAAAAACAGCGCCCATAAATAAATCACCCACGGACAGGCCCAGCTGGTCGGCCATGATCACTAGCATGATACTGGGCGGTATAAGGATTCCAAGGGTCCCCGAGCCGCATACCGTCCCCAGTGCAAGGGGCTTGGCGTAGCCCTGTTTCAGCATGGCCGGCACCGACAACAGGCCCAAAAGCACCACCGAGGCCCCGATAATACCGGTGGATGCAGCCAGGATAATGCCGATCACGGTAACGGTAACCGCCAGACCGCCACGCACTTTGCCGAACACCTCCTGCATCGATTTCATCATTTTTTCGGCAATACCGGACCGGTCCAGCATCAATCCCATGTAAATAAACATGGGAACCGCCACCAGGACCCAGTTGTCCATCAGCTTATAGATCCGGTTCACCACCATACCGATATACATAAAATCAAGTCCGGTTATTGTATCAAAATAGAGGTCAGACACATAACCGATAGCGCAAAATAGCATTGCCACGCCGCCCAGAACAAAAGCAATGGGGTAGCCCGAAAACAACAGGCCGATAAATGTTACAAACATCGCAATGACAAGTATATCATTTGCTTCCATTTCATCATTCCTTCTTCAGCACTAGAAATGCAATCGCCCGAACCAATCGCGATATGGCGGCAAGGCCCAGCATGATAAAACCTAATGGGAGAAATGCCTTAATGGCCCACCGGCAGCACAGACCCATGGGAGCGTCCGAATGTTCATTGATTCGCCAGGAATCGTACCAGAAAGGCCAGCTGTGGATGAGGATGACGATGATCATCGGCAGCAGGAGGAAGAGAATACCGAAAATCTCCACTTTTTCTTTTCTTGGCCTGGGAAAACGATCGTGAAGAAGATCCAATCGAATGTGCGAGTCGGTTACAAGCGCATAGGAAAACCCGAACATGATACCGGTGGCGTAAAGGTGCCATTGAACCTCCTCCAGCACGACGAGACCCCTGCCGAATACGTAGCGCAAGATGACTTGAACAATTATGACGACAATCAGGATAGCAGCGAGCCAGGAAACAAGTTGACCCGTGTGACGGATAAAACTGTCGAGAACTTTACAAAATCCGGGCGCATCACTCGTCTCTTTGTCCATATCGACCTCCTTATTCAAGCCATCATCATACACGGGATAGAGGCAATTCCGGTATGGGGAGAAAGTATTATCGTTGAAGAAGATTTTCTCATAATATAAGTGCACTACATTAAGTCAAGGCAATTTTACAAAAGCAGAACACGGATAACCTGCAGCATTAAAAAAACAGTTTTCGTTTCCCACTCGTAACAGCCTTAGCGCCCGGCCACGTTCAGTCAGAATGGCGTAGCTTGAAGGAAATCGGAATGTCGAAAATATACCGGGAGAGCATGCGCTGTTTATTTTTTTCTGGCAGAGATAATTTCTGATTCAGGACGCCAGATTTCAGGCCCCTTGAGTTCTAATAGATCGTGGTAAATGGGTATTGGATATTTGGGATCGTCTGCTACCCGTCCAAAATAGGCTGAGCAGCTCAGCTGATTGTCGATTTTTCGAAAGAAGAGCTTGCCACGAGTGGTATCTATTGCCAATCCTTTCATGGCCTGCTTCACTTTTTCTGTCTCAACGCTTCCGGCTTTTTCAACGCCCTGTTTAAGCGCAATAACACCGTCATAAGACATTGCCGCCCAATCTGTGGGATAACGGTCATACTTGGCTTGATAATTCTTTACCAGGTCGGCCATCATGGGTACATCCATGTGGGCAAAAAATGGCGCTCTGCATCGGCCATAGAGGCCGCGGCGTACCGCTCTGGCCTGCTTGATCAATTCAGAAACGCTGACCAATCCCCCGGGTTGGGCAATCTTTTTAAACATCCGATAATCCCTGGCATCTCTCATCCAATAGGCATTGTCTGCCCCGCCAATGGTGCTGAGGATAAAATCGGGCTTCTCAGCCATGATCGCAACAATAAAGGAGTTAAACCGGGTTTGGCCAAGCCGGGGCCAATAAGTGGCTACCAGTTTCAGCTTCGGCGCGGCTTCCCTGAGCAGATCGACTTGAATTTCTTGATTGGATCTGCCCCAGGCGTAGTCCGAAGCAATCGTGGCGTATTTGGTCCAGCCTTTTTTTTGCGCCAAATCAGCCACGCCCAGCACCAAAGCCTTGGACATCATATACGTATTGGGCACCACCGAGTAAGTGTAAGGACTGAAATCGATCTTGGTAATATTTTCTGAATTACTAACGGTTGCTATATGCAGCACCCTGTTTTCTCTGCATACCGGCTTGATGGCTATGGCACAGGCACTGGAGTAGGTTCCGATGACACTGCTGACTCGGCTTTCGTCAATTAATCTGCTAACCACTTTAACAGCCCTGTCCGGGCGGGTTTGGGTGTCTCTGATGTGAAGCTGGATTCGATGTTTTCCCAGAAAGCCGCCCTGGGCGTTAATCTCATTGACAGCCATCTCGATGCCTTCGAGGGCCTCTTTGGAATAGGGCGCCCCGGTTCCGGACAGACCCAGGACCACTCCCAGGTGATAGGGTTCGGCGGCAAAGGTGTTTTGCGATAATGCTAATCCTTCGACTAAAAACAGCAACAGGGTGATGCGGATGATTATCGCTTTCAAATTTTTTATCTTCATAACGCCCTTCCTTTATTTGAATCTGGAAGTCGAGAGGCCTGGAAGCTGGGAAGCTGTAAATATCAAAATGATCAGCTCAAGTATGTGATGTTTATGGTAGACCGTTAGGAGCAAATTTCCCTAAAGATTACATTTCTCGAATTCCGGGTTTCGAGTTTCAAGTGTCCACTTTAGCCGTAAGCAATGGCCGGCAGCCAGATAACCAGTTGCGGCCATATGGCAATAATCAAAAGACCGATGAGCTGTAATATAATGAATGGAACAACGCCTTTATAGATGTCAATTAGTTCCACTTCCGGGGGACAGACCCCTTTTAGATAGAAAAGGGCAAATCCCACAGGGGGGGTCAAAAAAGATGTCTGCAGACTCACTGCAATCAGCACCACAAACCAGATCAGTTCTGGATTGTCGACCACTCCGTGGCCTTCGATCTGAAATCCGAGGCTGGATACAACCGGCGCAATCAGCGGCAAGACAATGAGGGTGATTTCAATCCAATCCAGGAAAAATCCCAGCAGAAAAACCGATCCGAGAATGACGATCATGATGCCGTACGGACCCAGGGGAATTCCGGTTAACACTCTTTCAATGAACTCGTCACCCCCGAGGCTTCTCAAGACCAATGCAAAAGCGGTTGCCCCAAGAAAAATAGCGAAGATGTAAGCCGTGGTATTGAAACAGGCTTTCATGACCTCAACGATCACTTTCCAGGTCAATTTCCGGTTGATGGCCGCAAGAATGGTCGCACCCAGGGCGCCTACCCCGCTGGCCTCGGTCGGTGTGGTAATACCGGCAAAAATGGAACCGAGAACCGCGATAATCAGCGCTGCCGGCGGCAAGATGTTTTTGACGACATCCCAGAGCATCCGCAACTCAAGGGACTTTCGATCCGGATCGAGAGGGGCCGCATCCGGTTTGACTAAACCAAAAACTAAGATAAAACTGATATACAAGATCCCCAGAATCACACCGGGTAACACTGCGCCCATAAATAGATCGCCCACGGACAGGCCTAACTGATCGGCCATAATCACCAGCATAATACTGGGCGGAATCAGAATCCCCAGGGTCCCTGAACCGGCGATGGTGCCCAGGGCAAGAGTTTTGGAGTATCTCTGCTTCATCATCGCCGGCAATGATAACAACCCCAGAAGCACCACCGATGCGCCGATGATGCCGGTAGAAGCCGCCAGGATAATACCGATGGTGGTAACCGTTACGGCCAGACCGCCGCGCACCTTGCCGAACAACTGCTGCATCGATTTCATTAATTTTTCGGCTATGCCCGACCGGTCCAGCATCAACCCCATGAAAATAAACATGGGCAGGGCCACTAGCACCCAGTTGTCCATGAATTTATAAATCCGGTTGACCGACAGGCCAAAAGTTAGAAAATCGAGTCCGGTTATGGTTCCGAACCAAAGGTCGGATAAATATCCCACCAGGGTAAACAGGACAGCAACACCGCCGAGTACAAATGCCACCGGAAACCCGGTAAATAATAACCCGACAAATGTTAAAAACATGGCGATGACGAGATAGTCATTGATTTCCATGGCTTACCCTCTCCTGAGAGAATGAATGATTCGAACCGCGCGCGATACGGTGGCCACCACCAGTAGTCCGAAACTGATGGGGATAACCGATTTGATTGCCCATCGCCAGGGGAGACCCATGGGTGCATCTGAGCGTTCATTGACCCGCCAGGATTCATAAACAAAATCCAGGCTCTGGTAGAACACAAGGATGACAAAAGGCAAAAGTAAAAAGATAATACCGAACAGGTCCCATCTCTTTTTCCATTTATCGGAAAGGCGGGCATGGATAATATCCACCCGGATATGGGAATCCATCATCACGGCGTAAGAAGCCCCAAACATAATCCCCAGGGCATAAAGGTGCCACTGGATCTCCTCGAGAATAACAAGACCGTGGCCAAAGCCGTAGCGGAGAACCACCTGCAGGATAATGACAAAAATCAATATGCCGTTGCACCACATGACAACATGGCCGATGCTGCGGACCAGGGTGTCCAGTCCATTACAGAACTTGCTTGGGACCTGTTCCCTTTTGGCTTCATCACTCATAGCGGTCTCCCTATAAAATCGTAAAACGATTTTATATATCGTGGCTACACCACTAAACGGTCTGTTGCCCAAATCCAATCCTAGTTATTAGCGCTGCAGCCAGTGAAACGCAAGATTTCTTAATTTTTTTCTTCGACATTGACGTAAACGCTTAAATGGC
>Ga0126332_10000136_pt1 | contig 29381 bp, 23 predicted proteins | sample InaspJWI42metaG_FD_94482 | JGI IMG/M metagenome (GOLD analysis project Ga0126332, IMG submission 94482) | Marine gutless worms symbiont microbial communities from Oahu, Hawaii - Inanidrilus sp. 2 OAHU.JWI-42 metaG | ecosystem: Host-associated > Annelida > Digestive system > Unclassified...
ATGCCGAAGAAAAATATCCCGGAACAGATTTGCGACTGGTCTACGAACTCGGGGGATATACATCCCCCAATTAAGCCAAAGGTGTCAGTTATTCTTCCCAGAGGTAAGGTGTCCTGAGGGTAGCGATCGATGTCGCTGAGTTTGATCCAACGGTAATCAACCGGGCCGCTCAGCTTGATCCGGCCGGACACAAATCGGCAGCGGTAGACGTCCATCACGATTTTAAAATGGGTGTAGGCATGCTTTACACGGATCAAATATTCTTCGATCTGAATTGTTAAATTAACTTCTTCTTTGATCTCCCTGATACAAGCCGATGGTGCGTCTTCTTTTGGACCGACTTTGCCGCCCGGAAATTCCCACAATCCTCCCAGAAGCCCTTCAGGTTTGCGCCGGGTGATCAGCACTAGTCCGCTTTTGTATACCACACCGACGGCAATGTGATAGCGGGGTGTCGGTGGCGTTTTGAACCGCTTGGGGAAGGCGCTTACCTTGCCGGTGGCATAGGCCCGGCAGAAATCGCGGATCGGACAACGGCTGCAACCCGGATTCGCAGGTGTGCACACCATCGCACCCAGTTCCATCACAGCCTGATTAAAAGTGCCGGGCTGAGTGTGGTCGAGCAGTGCTTCGGCTGCGGTTTTAAAAATTTTGTAAGAAGAAGATTTGTTGACCGGAGCGTCTACCAGCCGCAGGCGCGCCAGAACCCGTTTGACATTACCGTCCACTACTGCCAAGGGCCGGTCAAAAGCGATGCTCAATACGGCCGCAGAGATATAGTCGCCGACTCCCGGCAGTTTTCTGAAGCTTTGAATATCGTCCGGAATGACCGCCGCATGCTGTTGTGCAATGATCCGCGCGGCTTTCTGAAGGTTGCGGGCACGGGCGTAATAGCCCAGGCCTTCCCACGCTTTGAGCACTTTCTGCTGATCGGCCCGGGCCAGCGACGGCAGATCCGGAAATTGCCGAATAAACCGGTGGTAATAGGGGATCACGGTCTCTACCCGGGTTTGCTGCAGCATGACTTCGGATACCCAGATATGATACGGATTGTCGGTTTGTCTCCACGGCAGCCTGCGCTGATTTTCAGTATACCATTTTATCAGCCGCGTACGAAATTTTGGTATATCCTGTTTGATCATTATTGTGATTCTTTTAGATGATGGTAAGGCGGCAAAGTCTTTAAACGCGGGTCTTCGACCGGGTGCCCCACGGTAAAATGGTACAGGCTTTGCCAGGTATTGTCCGTCAGGCCAAGGATCTCATGCACCGGATCATCGAAATAACAGCCGATGCCGGTGCCGCGAACTCCCTGGGCTTCGGCTTCCAGATACAGGACCTGACCGATCATGCCGGCTTCCCAGAAAAGATGCCGGTAACGATAGGCGGCAGTGCGCAGAATTGCTTCGAATCGAGCGATCATACCCAGTGAAAACACCGAATATCCGGCAATCTCCTGGTGACAGCTTACCTCGATGGCTTTGTGCCTGTAGTCGCCTTTGCGAAGAAGATACAGCGGCAGCGTCTTTGTTACCTGCCGCCACACGAATTCAGCGTGAAAAGATCTTTTCAAGGCTTGAGCATCAGTCTGGTTGCGCACAAAAAAATACAGCCCTCGTTCCAGCCCGTCGATACTGTGCACAAAAAGCAGAAAATGCAGTGCCGGCTCTCCCAGTTGCGCGTCGAACGGCGAAAAGGCGTTGCGCGCAATAGTTTTGTCCAAAATAGAGAAAAAGCGCTCCCTGTCAATTATACCATCCGGATCGAAAGACACTGCGCTTCTTCTTTGGCGGATAGTCTCCGGTGCTGTGAGCCGCGAGGCGGCTCCGGGGAAAAAAGGTTTGCACCCATAATCGTATGCCTGTTCAGCGGTCGGCGGTTTACGAGTGATTGCGGCTGTTTGGGTGATAATTTTCCAGTTCACACGTTTCCGGCTCAGGCGATTCGGTCTTCCCGCGACATTTGTTTCAGCCAAGGCCTTGATGATATCCTGCGGCAGAGTGCGTGACACATCTTCCGTATCAGACCCATAAACAAAGCATAGAAGTTCGGGATGCTCTTCTTCCAGAGGATGCCACCGGGTTCTGTCAAAGCCCAGGATTGTTTGGATGTCCTCATCGGACAGGGCGTTTAAATAGGTCAGGCGCCAGCCGTAAAGGCCTGCGGCAAGGCTCATACCGGCCAGCGCATGGCCCACATCGTGATTGCAATAGCGAAATGCGCGTTCGCCGTATTTCCACGCTTCACGCCAGAATATGCTGCTCAGGGCCACCAGGAATCCGTCGGCCTTGAAATGGAAAAAAATGCTTTTCCATATTTTCGATAGCACTTCGGCGCGCTGTTCCAGCACATGCATGAGCGGATTGTAATGGTAGATCCCGGCGCTCAATTTATCCAGCTGCGGCAAAATGAGGTGGGCTTCGGTTGGGTGCAGGTTGCCGCTGGAAGGATTCATCCGCAGTGACCATCGGCTGCCGGGGGTCGATTTCCAGGCCGACAGACCCAGGGATAATTCCAGAAACCCGGCAATGTTTGGCAGATTGAAAGGCTGGGACGGCCGGTCCGAACGGCGGTATAAGTCCCTGTGCGCCACGTTTGGATCCTGCTCTAGAAAAGGCAATGAGATCCCGGGAGTATTTTCATAAAACCGGAAGGGGTTCGGTTGATTTTGCCAGTCCATGTATCCCGCAGATCTGGCATACCGCTGGAAATGATGCTTGGTTGCTTCATGATATCGGATCACTTCTGTGAAAGCCTGGTTATTCATATTTGTTCATCCAGGGGGTATTTGCTACAGCCTTATCGCACTCTTGTTCAAAATATAAAACAACTATGATTGAAACCCACTGAATATATAATTCAAATTAAGAATCCATTAAAACTGCAACCTTGGAGTGTTGGAGTATTGGAGTAATGGGAAAAATATCCTTTACTCCAGCACTCCAAATCTCCATTACTCCTTCTTATTATGGGATAGAACCAATTTCTCAGTAGATTGTTGGCCACAATCAAAATCGTTTTGGACACTAATGGCCTTATCTTTATTTCACTCTTATCTTAGTATTTTTTTCAACAATTTGAAGCTGCCGTAAGGGGGATAGCGTATTGGAAAATCAAATCGCAATTTCCGTTTTAAGACACTCTTTTTATGGCTGAACGTGTCAAAACCGGCCTGGCCGTGATAGCTGCCGATGCCGCTGTCTCCAACGCCGCCGAATGGCAGATACGGGGACACATATTGCAGCAGGGTGTCGTTGATGCATCCGCCGCCGAAGGAAACCGCGTTGATGATTCTTTTTTGCACCTGGTTATTGTTTGAAAACAAATACAGCGCCAGGGGGCTCGGCAATGAGTTGATACGGGTAATTATGTTGGATAACGACTCATATGCGATGATGGGCAGGATAGGGCCGAAAATTTCCGTTTGCATAATAGGGTCTTCCCAACTGACGTTGTCAACCAGGGTGGGCGAAATATACAGGTCCTGCGCATCGGCGTTTCCGCCGAATATGATTTGGCTATTTTTTAATAGTGCTTTCAGCCGATCAAAATGTGGTCGATTGATGATTCGCGGATAGGCGCTGCTTTTCTGAGGATTATGTCCGAAGAATTCGACAATCTGCTGTTGGATGTGCTCCACCAGTATCGGTTTAATCCGGCTGTGAACCAGCAAATAGTCCGGTGCGATGCATGTCTGACCGGCGTTGAGGATTTTGCCCGCAACGATTCTTCTGGCGGTCGTCCGCGGTTCGACATCCCGGTCGACAATGCAGGGGCTTTTGCCTCCCAACTCCAGTGTTACCGGGGTGAGATGCCTGGCGGCAGCTGTCATTACCTTGCGTCCGACAGCTGTGCTTCCCGTGAAAAAGATATAATCGAATTTTTGGTCGAGAAGGGTCTGGCTGACTTCGGCATTTCCTTCAACCGCGGTAATATATTCTTCGGCAAATGTATCCGCAATCATTTCAAAAATTACGGCGGCGCTGCGGGGGGCAAATTCAGATGGTTTCAGGACACCGCAGTTCCCGGCAGCCATGGCCGCCACCAGCGGCGCGAGAGTCAGCTGAAATGGATAGTTCCAGGGGCTGATGATCAGGACGACCCCGTAAGGCTCGGAGTAGACGGCACTGGCTGACGGAAAGCAAATCAGCGGTGTCCTGACCTTGCTTGGTCTGGTCCACGCGTGCAGGTGCTTGAGGGTAAACCGGATTTCATTTAAAACGATACCGACTTCCGAGGCGTACCCTTCGTAGGCGGATTTTCTTAAATCCACTTTTAACGCCGCCAGGATTTTGTCTTCATGGGCGGCAACGGCGGCCTTTAATTCGAGTAGACGCTGTCGGCGAAAAGAAATGTGGCGGGTGCTACCCGAATCGAAATATTTGCGCTGATTGGCGACAATCGAATTCAGATCAGGCATTTATCCTCCGGATGGCCGAATTTCCTCCTAAACCGGCAGTCACTAGTAGATTGTTTCCAACTGGGAAAGCCGGGTGTTGTGTCCAAAACAGGTTGGGGATTGAAAACAAAAAAGGGCAACATTTTTCAATGTTGCCCTAGGCTTTCGGAAATGACGGGCATCATACGCTGCAGGAGGTATCTGAACCGCAACCTCCGCACGCATTATCGAACTTGATGCTGCTGGTGAGTTTGAAGCCGTAATCAATAAAATCGACTTTAACCGGTTGGGCTTCGTTCATGAAAATTTTATCAACGATATAGGTAAAACCGTCAATATCGAAAACCTCATCTGTTTCGCGCGGCTCGTCCAGAGCCATGGCCAGCGAAGGTCCGCCTCATCCCCCATCGTTCAAAAAAATACGGATCGGTGATACGTCCTTGCCTTTGAAATACTCGGTGATCTGTTGGGTCGCCGCTTCTGTCACTTCTACCATATTATCCTCCTAATGAATCATACTCGGTCCGCTTCTTCAGCTTACCTGAATCTCGATTAGCCGCAATAACTTAATTATCGTCCGGCAATTTGTCAATGCGCATCATGGCATCCCATATTGGACGGTCCTGGAATGAAATTATACACTTAAAATGCCGGATACATCAAGAGGTTGTCGTTCCTCGATCTCGAACCGTCAGGATTTGAGGGAGGCCAGGTAATCGTCATATATCCGGCGATCTTCAGGTGCAAACAGAATAAAGATGACCTTTTCCAAGGTACTGTTATCTTGAAGAAAATGACAGGTCGTATCGACTGCTACTTGGCAGGCATCCTCGATCGGGTATCCGTATACACCGCAGCTGATGGCCGGAAAGGCGATGGAGGCCAGGTGGTTCTCCGCGGCCAGCTGCAGGCTGTTTCGATAACATTGAGCCAAAAGATTCTCGGCCTGCACCGGTGTCATCTGATAATATATCGGACCCACCGTGTGAATGACGTGTTTGGCCGGAAGTTGATAACCTTTTGTGATTCTGGCTTCTCCGGTCGGGCAGCCGCCGAGCGTGCGGCACTCGTCCAAAAGCTCAGGCCCGGCTGCCCGATGAATAGCGCCGTCCACACCGCCGCCGCCTAATAGAGAACTGTTGGCGGCATTGACGATTGCATCGACCGCCAGACAGGTGATATCCCCTTGTTGGGTTTCGATTCTCTTTAATATTTCGTTATCCATGGCGGTTGCTCCTAGAATCTAAGAGATAGGGTTGTTGATATGTCTTGCGCGAACACATTGGGTGCGCTAAAAAAAATGCCTAAAGTGCCAAAAATGCCTAAAATGCCTAGTATTAAGGTAGACTGTCAATTTTAGGCCCTTAAGGGCGTTTTTCTGACAACATGTTGTAAGAAACCGATTGAATATTTAAGGAATTCTATCAATTCTCAAAATAATCACTAAAATGACTGAGCGATCCGCCTCGGCGGACCACAAATCTTCAATCTTCAATCTTCATTCTTCAATTCCGGCTTATCCGGATTGGGTTGACCAAGTCCAAGGATGCATCTTTTCATAAATCATAAAGGGTTTCGTCTCTTCTGGGCGGCCGGCGTTTGGCACTGCCGACGACACCTTTTTTCTCGGGTAAAATGAATGGATCTTCGTTTTCCAGCAGATCGCCCATATCCTGCTCAATTTTATCCGGATCTTCACCTTGTTCCATCCGGCTAAGGGCTTCCTCCATGCCATCACCGAGCTTCATGCCGGTCATATCGGACAGCTTACGCATGAGGTTGGCTGCCTGACGTGGATCGTCTTCATTGATTTGATCTGCCTCGCCCGCCAACATATTCATCGCCTGTTCCATTTTGCTTTCATCGAAGGGCAAATCCTCCAGATCGTCATCCTCCTTGGCCCGGCCTGTTATGGCAAAGGCGGACATCTGGCGCGAAAGGGTTTTATCTTTACACTGCGGGCATTTGGGCCTTTTCCTGGTATTAACCGTTCTGGAAAAGAAATTAAAAATAGTATTACAGTCCTGGCAATAAAACTCGTATATCGGCATGGTGCGTCCTCTTTGTTGAATTAGCTCTAACGTTGCAACATTGGGGTAAGAATTATTGATGTAATATCGCCTTTTTTTCAGAATGATAAAATCTGGCACATCTGTTGTCAACTGAATTGGTATTCCACCATGATACTGTCAAAGTAATTGTACATATCATGGTTGACCATAATTTGCCTCACGCAAAGTCGCAAAGCCGCTAAGTTTCCTTGATCTTTCTTTGCGGCTTTGCGTCTTGGCGTGAAAATTTAATAATCTCGCCTTAGTTCAATGATTTTAGGGTCATGCCCAAAAGAATGACTTATCCATCGTTCTCCACTGTCCACATAGATATCGCACAGCGGCATCGGACAGGGCTACGCCATTCACATAGCTAATTACTTGGAACAAATAGATTTATTTATTGCGATTTGGGATTTTAGTGTCACTTCCAGTAAAGTAATTCGTTTCAATGCGATTCAGCTATGGTTGACTCTGACGTTTCGCCGAATCACTTGAGGCCTGTATTGACTTGCCTGGCGGCTTCTGGTATCTGGGCTTGAAATATCCGGGTCAAAATACCAGAAAGAAAAATCAGAGATGGAAAGAACACTAGCGATAATCAAACCGGACGGGGTTGAACGCGGACTGATCGGCGAGGTGATTTTAAGGCTCGAAAAAAATGATTTGAAAATCGTGGCCATGAAAATGCTCCACATGACCAAGGTTCAGGCTCAAGGTTTCTACGCGGTTCACCGGCAGCGCCCATTTTTTGAAAACCTGACGAATTTTATGTCTTCCGGTCCATGCATTGTGATGATATTGGAAGGTGCGAATGTGATTGCCCGCTATCGTGAGTTGATGGGCGCTACCAATTACAAAGAAGCCGCCGAAGGGACTATCCGCCGCGAGTTTGCCACCGACATTGAAAAAAATGTTGTTCACGGTTCGGATGCTCCGGAAACCGCCGCGTTTGAAATCGGTTATTTCTTCAACCGTTTTGAAATTATAAGCTGATGTCCGAGCGTATCCGATTAGACAAGACCGCGATTGTCCTGCACCGGCCCCGCTATTCGGAAAATATCGGCGCCGCCGCCCGCGCCATGCGCAATATGGGGCTTCACGACCTTGTGGTTGTCGATCCACCAAACTGTGATTTGACCCGAATCCTGAAAATGGCCACCCATGAAGCCATCGATATCGTCGAGCAGATTCGATTTCATGACACCCTGCCGGCGGCGCTGGCCCCTTTCAACTTTGTGGTCGGGACCACAGCCCGCCGCGGCCGCCGTCGCCAGGTAATCCCATCGCCGGCCATTCTGGCCGATAAACTCGTTGCGTTGTCGAAAAATAACCGGATTGCCCTGCTGTTCGGTCCTGAGGATCGGGGCTTGACCAATGAGGATATCCGCTGCTGCAACTGGCTGGTAAACATACCGACGGCCGGCTTTTCATCACTGAATCTGGCCCAGGCCGTAATGATTGTGTGCTATGAAATCTTTCTGGCCGGCCGCGAGGAAGGTGTCGAACACACGCCGCGCATGGCGCAGCAACACGAGCTGGAGGGTATGTACGAACAGGTCAAGGATATCCTGGTTCGAATCAACTACATTAATCCTGAAAATCCCGATTACTGGATGAACAAGATCCGCCATTTTTTCACCCGCATGCAGCTGCGGGCCAAAGAAGTCAGTATTATCCGCGGAATTTGTAGACAGATTAACTGGTATTCAAAAAAGTGCTACGAAGACGGCCGCAAAGATAGAAAGTTTTAACGATACTTTTTGCGGGAGTCAATCGCGGTTCCGTGCGTGGGCTAGCCAGCAGCTCAACCAATAGATCAGGGTACCTTCCAGAAATACATGCTCATGCCGTCCTTGCCGTGACCGATTGTTCCCCCCTCCGTTGCAAGGCCCGTATAACTGAAGTTCAGCGCTGTTATTCCGGATGGGGGTTGGAAATCGTTGTTAAAACGCCATTTTCTGATGGGGGTGTTGCTGGCAGCCACAATGAGAATGCTTTTCAGGATATTATTATCTTGATCCAAAAAGTTGGCCCTGACCGAGAGTCGGCTGACTGAGCGGAACGTATTCGCCAGTCTATATTTCAGATCGACGTCTCCATGGATTTGAAGCGTGTCTGCTTGCTTGGTGTAAGAATATATTATGTGCAAATCAGAATTTTGCCAAATTCCCTCGTGCGGTCCGTTTTCCATCAGCACAATATTTTCTTCCTGCTTCGCAACGGTGCCTTCATAGCTCATCAGCTTTGATTGACAGGCCATAAAAAAGCCTGAAAATAAAACTGTTGCCGACACCGCAAATCGAAACCGTCTTCGATACCAACGATTCATGGTTTTTCGCCTTTCACAATATTCATTCGGTAGCCGTTGAACAGATTCCGTGAAACCGGTAGAGATTAATTGCACTATTTCCTATTTTCACTCGGTTGGGACTTGTGCTAGCAGCTTCAATTTATAATTTAATATCCGCCGCAAGATTCGTCAACAACAGGGGTACTGACAGTTCCGGTTGGCCATCAATTTTGGGTTGAAAGACGCTCATTGCTCACCCCCCCATCCGGTTACTATTTGCAGCATTTTCTTGTGGGATACCGGCTCAAGGCCCCGGTCGCGGTTGATGGCACCGATTTTGTATGCAATCTTCAATTGCTGCATAACGGACCGATAGGCATGCCATAGATTTTTGCCGGAGCTGCAAATATGCGCTGCCTCCGCGGTGGCGCCGGTAAAATCAACCACCTTGAAATTTTTACCCTTTACAAAATCTTTTCGAGATGGCGTGCGAACAGCGTAGCGCCCGAAGTAAAATCCCATGAAACTTTTGCTGATTTTATCAATAACCGCCTCCAACTCGGATGTGCCAACGTCGCGGTGGTTATAAAACAGCGCGGCATGCCTGCGCACACCGACATCAGCCAGCGAAATCTTTTCACCATATTCCGGTATCTGGAATAGGCCGTCCTGGTTTTTCTGCATATGCAGCCGGGCCAGTCTGACCGCACGATCGTCCTTTAATATGAGTTCTTCCAGTGTGCATTTTCCATCCCCGGTCAGAGTCAAAGGACGTTTTTCGATTATGGAGAAAATGTGCCCGGCTTTCTGATCCGGATAGCGGTAATATAATACGTCGTACTCGTAACCATCCACGTATTCCTGAAGGATGAAATCCTTTTTATTATCAGCAATATACGTTTCCAGCTCTTTTTGTGATTTGATGATGGTACTCCCGGCAGCGCGCGATCCGGTATCTGGTTTAAGCACGATCGGGAAAGTTGCATCAACGTCCTGCAAAAAGGCCGACGCTGCATTGATTCTGTCTGCCGGCGAACTATTGCCCGGCACCAGGTGGTAGCGGGCAATAAATTCCCCATAGCTCCGGAGTCGATCAAATATTTGAGATTTTGATTGATCGATGAACCCGCCATCGGGAATCCCCGGATTGGCAGCTGTAAACAGAGTCAAAGAGCGATATCGCGCACTCAGACACAGGAAGTAAACAACGACAGGTATGTATAGGATATAAGGCGGCCAGAATTCCCAGTACATTTTGCGGCGCACGGCCGAAAGCAACAGGCGTCTTCCGCGAAAGGTAAAAAGGGGAATAACCAGCTTGACCACCATCCACAGCATCAATACCGTTGCCAGCAGAATCAGTAACCCGTACTGCCGGAATAGATCATAATAATCGAACATGCGGCTGCCGATGAGCGCCGACAGGCCGACCAGCAGCGGTGTCCACAGTGCCGCGGCAATCGTAAAATAGAAAGTAAAAAACCAGAATCCGGTTCCGAGGACACCGGCGCTGAAATAGGTGGGCAACCGGCTGCCGGGCAGAAACCGGCTGGTGATGATAATCGTCGGCCCTTTGGCGGAGAACCAGCGGGACATGCGGGTGACATCCGCATTTTTAATCATCCATTTTAAGGGTGGATAATTGAGCGCCGGCCGCCCGAGGTATTTGCCGGCAAGGTATAACAGGATGTCACCGATTAAAATACCTGCAAATGAGGCAATGACGGCCGGTGCCAAACCGATCGTGCCCCTGGCGGCCATCAGACCGGCGCCGATGCAGGTCAGGTCTTCACTGACCAGCGTGGCCAGCGCAATAATAAACATCAGCAGGATCAACGCCAGACCGCTAACCGGTGGTACATGAACTTCGTGCAGCGATTTAGCGGCCTGCGTCAGGCGAATCGCGTCGGCTTGCGCGCGGGACGCTGTCTTTTTTTTTCCACCCGGTTAATAAATTCACCGATATCACCGGCCAGCACCTCCGGGTGCCAAAAGAGCATGAGGTGTCCGCCGTCGTACAGCTTCAGCTCGCTCTGGGGCACCAGGCGATGATGCTCCAGAGCGGCTGCCAGCGGAACCAGTGCATCCTTGCGGCCGTGCAATATGAGCATGGGCGCCTGGTATTGATTCAAATATCCTCGCAGCGGACGCTGGTCCGAGTCGTAGAAATTGCGCGCATAGGGCAGGTTCAAAGGACTCCGGTCAAGCAGACCCATGTGCGGGAAACCATTGGTCATAAGCCATATCAGCGCCAGCTGGGCACCGTGCAGGGCACGATTGATGGTGTAATTGCCCAGCAGTTCGAATTCCTGGGTCCCCATGGCTGAAAGCATGGTGATGGAACGGACGCGTTCCGGCGCCATGGCGGCCATGTTCAGCGCAACGCCGCCGCCCATGCTGTAGGCGACAATGTGAACGCTGGAGATGTTTAAACGATCCAGAAAATCGAGCGAATATGCGGCATGCGAGCGAATGGAATAATCGGGAATGGATCGGGTGGAAGCGCCGAAACCGGGAAGATCGGGTGCAATGACCCGCCCGGTTGAATTCAGCAAGGACAGCATTGGCTGAAAGGTTGATTCGGCGGCCAGCGGGTTGCCGTGCAGCAGTAGTATTGCCGGTGAGTTATCCGAATTTTGAGCCTTGCGGTCGAAATAGGCAATGGTGACATCAGAAGAATTTGACCCGGTGGAATACGAGGCTTTGACGTGGAAGGTTTTTTGTTCAACGGCCGGTGCGGCCTGAAACGGATAATAGTGTCGGAGTACTTGAGATCCGGATAGGAGTGTGATATACACCACAAAAAAAATGAACCATCTGCGTTTTATCTGTCTAATTCCTTTATTGATGCTGCTTTTCATTCAACCTCGGGAAAGCGAAAGTCGATTGTGAAAACGGGCTCGAATAAATTCCACACGTGTTACGGTTGAAAAACTGACATAAGATTATATTTTATAATATAAATCGTGAATCTATCAGGCAACGTTTTCTAATACCGATATTTCTCCACAAACCGGAATAAAGGGACCATGATTAGATCGACCGTTCAAAGCGCGAATGGAAACAGGCCAGCTTCGGATGCACCCAAATTGGTTGATTTAAAAGATGTCGGACATCCGCTCATTCGAATGCTTCTGCCACTTATCCGCAATCCCATCGAAAAAACCTTTTCCCTGGACGATTTGAACCGAGGTTATGCCCAATATCATGAAAAAGTAGGCGATTGTAAAGACCCAAAGCAAATTTTCGACCTTTGCCTGACTATCCTCAAGGTATCCTATAATATCAGCTTGCCGGATTTGCGCAAAATTCCTGCCAGTGGTCCGCTTGTGGTGGTGGCCAATCACCCTTTTGGCGGAATCGAAGGTGTCATCCTGGGAGCCATCCTGCTGCAGGTTCGATCCGATGTAAAAATTCTGGGTAATTATTTGTTAAATAATATCGTGGGCGTCCGTGACACAATCATTGCAGTGGATCCTTTTGAAACAAAAAGTTCCGTCATTTCCAATCTCAAAGGCCTGAAGGAGAGTGTCCGCTGGCTGAAAGCTGGCGGTGCCCTGATCACCTTCCCGGCTGGCGAGGTCTCAAGTTTTCAGCTGAAAAACCGAAAAGTTGAGGATTCGAAATGGAGCCCCCACATTGGCGGAATTATCCGGCGGACAGATGCCACCACCCTGCCGGTGTATTTTCCTGGAAAGAATAGCCTTATTTTCCAGCTGTTGGGAATGTTGCATCCTTGGTTACGAACGGCAATGCTACCACGCGAGTTGGTAAACAAGCAACACAGCAGGGTAAGCGCCTGCATCGGCAAGGCCATCCCTTGGCGCAAGCTGCAGCGTTTCGAAACCGATAAGGCTCTGATTGAATTTCTTCGTTTCAGCACCTTTTTCCTCAAAAACAGAGAAGACGTCAATAATAAACGGTTCAAGGTGGTCGTGCCACTGGTTAAAAACGATTTACGACCTCAGATGCCCATCGTGCCACCGGTGGCACCTAAAATGCTGGAGCAAGATATCAAGTCGATACCTCCTCAGCAACAGCTAGTCGAAAAAGGCGACCTTGCCGTATACATTGCCGAATCGTCGCAGATACCCAACGTTCTGAATGAAATCGGGCGATTACGTGAGATTACGTTTCGCGAGGTGCAGGAGGGGACGGGAAGAGCGATCGACTTGGATCAATTCGATACCTATTATCTTCACCTCTTTCTGTGGAATCAACAGCAGCGGGAACTTGTGGGAGCGTATCGGCTTGGCCTTACCGATCAGATACTCAAGCACTATGGACCAGCGGGATTGTACACCAATCAGTTGTTTCGCTATAAACCGGAATTTCTGGGACGGCTGAACAATTCCATAGAAGTCGGTCGTTCTTTCATCCGATCGGAGTATCAGAAGAAATTCAGCAGCCTGAAGCTGATCTGGAGGGGTATCGGCGAGTATGTCAGCCAAAATCCGCAATATCACGTCCTATTCGGTACGGTAAGTATCAGCAAGGGTTATCAAAAACTCTCCCGCAACCTGATCATCCGCTTTCTGAAGACCAATAAGTTCGATCTATTATTGTCGCGCTTCGTTTCTCCCCGCAATCCGTTTCGATCCCGCCCGATCAGGGGAATCAATCAGGATATTCTTAAGTCATCTTTCCAGGATATCGATGACATATCACTGCTGATATCTGAAATTGAAAAAGACGGAAAGGGCATCCCCATTCTGCTGCGCCACTATCTAAAACTCAATGGACATCTGATCAGCTTTAACGTTGACAAAGCCTTTTCCAGCGTAGTGGACGGTCTTTTGTTAGTGGATCTTACCCAGACGGACGCAAAGCTTCTCAAACGCCTCATGGGCAAAAATGCGTATGAAATATTCAAACGGCATTATCCGAATCAGTCGAGGGCGCATGTGGATGCCTATGAGATGTCCGGTATTCCCAATAAACGGACTGTCACAGGAACGCGGCAGCGTAAGGATCATGAGGCGGCCTGAAGAGGGCACCGCTTCAATTTTCATGCAGATTCAGGAATGATTTTTCCCGGGTTCAATATATTGTTGGGATCCAGCGCTGTTTTAATCCTGCGCATGATATCCAGGCCGGCCTCGCTCATTACCAGTCCCATAAAATCACGGCGCTTGTGCCCGATGCCGTGCTCACCGCTGATAGTTCCCCCCAACTCCGCCGTCGTGCGATAGATCTCCGCCAGCAGTTGCGGTTTTATCTCCTCCCAGTGGGAAGGTGAATGGTCGGGATTTTTCATGGGACTGGCATGTATATTACCGTCGCCGGCATGTCCGAATACCGGAATCAGGGTATCATATTTATCGCCGATGCGTTTAAGCTGCTCCAGCAGGGGCGGTATATTTGCAATCGGGACCACCACATCCTCAAACGACAGATGGGAGCTGTAGCGTTTCAGCGCCCAGGGAATCTGCTTGCGAATATTCCAGAAGCGTTCAATCTCTTTTTGATCTTCGGCGATATGTTCGGCAACTGCGCCGTTATCATGGCAAATCTTGCGGATAATTTCGGCTTCGATGCGAACGACTTCCGGGTTGTTGCCGTCGACTTCGAACAGCAGGACCGCTCCGGCTTTTTCGTAGGGAAAATCTTCCTTCAGGAATTGACCGGTGTGGGCAAAGCAGAAATGATCCATCAGCTCGATGGCTGTGGGTATCAGTTTGCCGGTGGTCATGACCTTGGGGACCACCGCAATGGCGGTTGATACATCCGCGAAAAAGGCGAGCATGGAAATCCGGTCGGTCGGGCGCGGCAGCAGTTTGATGAAGATTTTCGTGAAAATACCGAGAGTACCCTCCGATCCGATCATCAGGTTTACAAGATCGTAACCGGTGACGTCTTTGATTCGTTTCCCGCCGAACTGTACGATTTCTCCTCCCGGTGTGACCAGCTCCAGGCCGTGAATGTAGCGCCCGGTGACCCCGTACTTGATGGCGCGTCCACCGCCGGCATTCTCGGCAACGTTGCCGCCGATGAAGCAAAATTCTTCACTCATGGGATAGCCGGCAAAAAAGAGCCCGTACTCTTTCAGGGCGGCATCGAATTTGTTTGTGATCACCCCCGGCTCAACCACGGCCATGAGGTTGGCGGCATCAATTTCAAGGATTTGATTCATCCGCTCAACCGACAGCAGGATACCGCCGAAAATGGGAACAGCGCCGCCGGAAAGCCCGCTGCCGGCTGCCCGCGGTGTCACCGGAATTCTTTCGCGGTTGGCAAGTTTTACGATGGCCGCGATTTCCCGGGCACTCTTGGGCTTGACCACAACATCCGGCATATGCGCGTACTTTTCTTCCGGAACCTGATCCCGGGAATAGCGCCGCAGTTTTTTTTCTTCATCAAATATGATAAATTCCGCACCGACGATCGATTGCAATTCTTTTATGATATTCGGGTTCACCTGAGCGTAGACATGATCTTTCATTTTTCTTCACCTTATACGGCTGTGTTCGGTGTTGCTAACCCAAGTTTTGGGGTAAAAGTAAACACCGATGTGTTTGAAGTCAACTCGAACGATAGAGTGAGTCGACTTCGCGAGTCTGCTCCGTCGAAATGGTTACGAAGGCCGGAAAAGGTTATGGAACTGCGACGGCTGAAAGCGGGACGGAGTATTCTGGAGAAGACGAATAAATTACGAGAGGTTTTAATACCTGGCGTCGGCAAATTCCAGCCAGCCGCCTGCGTTTACCAACTCCCGGTCAAAATCGGATATGGAAAAAGGCAGGGTTTCTTCAGAATCTGCGCAGCGAATAGTGATCTGCGCAGATTCAAGATTGGCTTCAACTTCGGTTTCACGGCCGGCACAATTCGTAAAAATATTATCGATAGTTTGCGGTGATAATTCAACGGCCACCATACCGCAGTTAAACATGTTCTGCCTGAAAATGCGCGCGAAGCTCCCGGCAAGCACCAAATGAATCCCGTTGACTTCGAGCGCCCATGGGGCATGCTCTCGCGAGGATCCGCAGCCGAAGTTCTCCCTGGATATGATAATGCTTTTTCCCGGGATATCCCGCAGGGGAACAAAGCCCTCGAGCTTGAGGTCTTCCAGAAGGTGCGGCTTCAAAGCCTCTTTCGATATTTCGGTGAGGTATTTGGCAGGGATAATTTCGTCGGTATTAATATCGGATCGATCGAGACACAATGCTTGGCCGTTGAAGTTTTTCATGGGTATCCTCAGTTCATTGGGTTCAGTGGGTTCGCTGGGTTCGTTGGGTTCCTTGGGTTTTTTGATTTATTTGCGTCGACTAAAGGAGCCATCACGCCCGTTAACCGGTCTGAATAATCGGCTTCCAAGTATCAAGTTTCCAGTTTCAATTTTCCACCTTCAGGCTGTAAAAAGATCGGAGTTTGAAATACGGCCCGCGACCGCCGTCGCCGCGGCTGTTGCAGGGCTCATCAAGTGGACCATACCGCCTTTACCCATCCGACCCATAAAATTCCGATTGGTGGTGGATGCACATACCTCACCTTCGGCCAGAACCCTATTGCTCATGCCCAGACACGCCCCGCAGGTCGGATTGGTAACGCAAAAACCGGCGTCCATAAAGGTTTTGATAATCCCTTCTTCGAGGGCGCGTTTGAAAATCCCCGGTGTGGCAGGTGACACGACCCCGCGCACAGTGTCGCTGATTGTTTGACCTTCAAGTACGGCGGCGGCTGTACGCAGATCATCGAGGCGACCGTTGGTGCACGAGCCGATATAAACCTGATCAACTCGGGTGTCCGCCATCTCCCGCACGGATTTTACACACTCGGGCTTGTATCCATAGGTGACCTGCGGTTCCAGATCATCCACCGCATGTTCGATCACCTGGGCATAGACGGCATCGGAATCGGGGGTGTAAAGGCGGTAGGCTTCCAGTGCGGCTTGCTTGCTCGGAAACTCATCTTTAATAAATTGCCACAGATAATCGACGGTGGTCATATCCGGTTGACAGATGCCGCTTGTTGCACCGGCCTCTACGGCCATATTACAAAGGGTCATGCGGGCGTCCATACTCATCTGCTCCACCACAGGTCCGCAAAATTCAATGACCTTGTCGGTCGCCCCGCCGACACCGATGCGCCCGATGATCGCAAGTATCACATCTTTGGCGTAGACCCCCGGCGAGAGCTTGCCGGTGATATGGATTTTAATCGTTTGCGGGTACCGCAAAGCGCATACGCCTTTCACTATTCCCACCGCCAGGTCGGTGGTACCGACACCGGCTGCAAATGCACCGAAGGCACCGTGGGTGCAAGTGTGTGAATCCCCCATAATAATCGTGTCGCCCGGCCGCACAAAACCGTTTTCGGGAAACAGCGCGTGGCAGACACCATTGCGGCCGATATCGAAAAAGTCCCGGATTTGATGGCGGCGGGCCCAGTCTCGAAGAATTTTACCCAGGGTCGCCGTTTTTGAATCCTTGGCCGGGGATACGTGATCGATGACGACTTTGATTTTGGTCGCATCAAAAACCCGATCTTTACCGCGGCGGATCAGATCATCGATGGCAATCGGGGTAGTAATTTCGTGGCAAAATACGCCGTCCAGCCGGATGACATGGATATCTCCGGAAGGATTATCTACAAAATGAGCGTCAAAAATCTTCTGGGCAATCGTTTTTCCCATGGGAACTCCTCGTGAATGAAGACCGGCAGTGAAATTCATTTATTACTAATGAGTTCATTATTATTTAGACATAAGTTCACCGCAGAGACGCAAAGCACGCAGAGGGTAAGTATTTTATGTTTGTCGCTGAGCCCCGCTAAAAAGAAGCGGGATGTAAACAAGGGCAACAAACATAATACGCCGATCCACCCTCGGTGGAAGTAGGGCGATTGCTATTGTGCGTAGGTTTGAAATAAAATTATTTTTGCCCGAAGGGCAGCTTGTTTTTTCCTTTCGCGCCTCTCGGGCGAAAGGAAAATAAATATAACACCTCTGCGCTATTTGCGGCTCTGCGGTGAAAAAAGGTTTTGGGTTTTAATAAACAAGCCTAATTATCGCCGCATTAATAAGAGCTATTCGTTATCAGATTTTAACACAGAAAGAAAGGCCGATTGAGGAATCATAACCTGCCCGACCATTTTCATCCGTTTTTTACCTTTCTTCTGCTTTTCGAGCAGCTTTCGCTTGCGGGTGATATCGCCGCCATAACATTTCGCCGTTACGTCTTTTCGCAGAGCTGAAATTGTTTTGCGAGAGATGATGTTGCTGCCGATGGCACCCTGGATTGCAATTTTATACATCTGGCGCGGGATTTCATCGCGCAGTTTTTCGCAGGCATGCCTGGCCCGCTCTATGGCGCGATCGCGGTGAACCAGTTGTGATAGCGCATCGACACGATCGCCGTTGATCAATATGTCCAGCTTGACCAGGTCGGTTTCTCGGTATTCGATTAAATCATAGTCAAATGAACCGTAGCCCTGGGTGATCGATTTTAACTTGTCATAAAAATCATAAATGACTTCCGAAAGGGGCAGTTCGAAAATCATCTCCAGACGATCGCTGGTAAGGTATTGGTAATTGATGCTGGTCCCGCGGCGATCCAGACACAGTTTCATGACAGCCCCCATGTATCGATCCGGGACCATGATGGATGCCCGGATGAACGGTTCTTTGGTCGCGGTAATCCGGGTCGGATCCGGATAGAGGGCCGGATTGTCTATGACCAACTCCGCGCTGTCGTTCATGATGAGTTTGTAGCGCACCGATGGCGCCGTGAGAATCAGCGACAGGTCATATTCTCGCTCAAGACGCTCTTGCACCACTTCAAGGTGCAGAAGGCCCAGAAACCCGCAGCGAAAGCCGAAACCAAGTGCCGCCGATGTGTCCTTGTCATAGACGAGGGAAGCGTCATTGAGTTTGAGTTTTTCAAGGGCAACCGCCAGTTCTTCATAACCGTCCGAGGCGACCGGGTAAATGGATGAGAAAACCACCGGTTTTGATTCTTTAAACCCGGGCATTGGAGCATCGCACGCACGATCCTTGAGCGTTACCGTATCTCCGCAGCGGGTGTCGCTTACGGTCTTTATGCCGGCGATTACATAGCCGACCTCGCCGGCCGAGAGGGTTTTGCGGGGTATCCGCGTAATTTGAAAAATACCGACTTCTTCTACCCGGTAAGCAGCATTGTTTGACATAAAGCAAATGGTGTCGCCGGCCGATAATTTGCCCTGAAAAATGCGCAAATGAACGATCGTGCCGCGATAAGGATCGTAATGGGAATCGAAAATCAAGGCTTTCAACGGCGCATCGGGATCACCCGTCGGCGGCGGCAGCGTATTTACGATAGCATCGAGTACATCTTCAATCCCCCGGCCTTCCTTAGCCGAGGTCAAAATCGCCGAATCCGGATCGAGTCCGAGATCTTCATCAACCTGGGATTTTACCCGTTCTATATCCGCCGAAGGAAGATCTATTTTGTTGATGACAGGGATGATTTCCAGATCATGTTCCATCGCCAGATACAGATTCGCAAGGGTCTGTGCTTCGACGCCCTGGCTGGCATCGATCAACAGCAGTGCTCCCTCACAGGAAGCCAGCGCCCGTGAAACTTCATAGGTAAAATCGACATGGCCGGGGGTGTCAATCAGGTTAAGGTGGTAGGTTCGGTTATCCCCGGCGACATAGGGCAGACAGACCGTCTGGCTTTTAATCGTAATACCGCGCTCTCTTTCGATATCCATGCTATCCAGTATCTGGTCCTGAAAATCGCGGTCGGCTACAATTTCCGTGGCCTGGATCATGCGATCGGACAGCGTGGACTTGCCATGGTCAATATGCGCAATAATACTGAAATTTCTTAGATGCTTCATAACGAATCAAAAATTACTGTTTGAAATTGCCAAAGCCAATGGAATAGTTGCCATCTGGTTTGCGATTATAACACGGAATTCAATCCGATGAAAATGAGTCAGCCAAAGCAACTTCATGGGCTAAAAGTAAGTTGACACATTTAGTTTTTGTAGTTATACTGACCTTTTAATGAAATAAGAGCGCATCTTTTAGCAGATTGTTTTTAACAATGTCAACCGACGATTAATCAAAGACTGCTTAAAACGATTTAATATTCTGATGGAAAAATCCGGCAAAGAAACCAACATATTGATCGTAGACGATGAAGTCGGAGTGAGAGACTCCATGCACGAGTTCATCGAGATGGCGGGTTATCAATCCACGATGGCATCCAGTGCAGAAGAGGCGATCAAGCTTCTGACGAAAAATAATATTCAGGTTGTAATTACCGATATCATGCTGCCCGGCATGGGCGGTCTTGAGTTGACCAAGCTCATAAAAAGAGATTTTAATTCCGACGTTATTGTCATGACCGGTTACAGCGGTGACTATTCTTACGAAGAAGCAATCAACATGGGTGCCAGCGACTTTGTCATCAAACCGGTGCGGTTGGAAGAATTACTGCTGAGACTGAAAAGAGTTTTAAAAGAGCGCGAGCTGTCCCAGGAGCGCGTGCGGATGATGGAAAAGCTCCAGAGACTTGCAATTACGGACGGCCTGACAAAGCTTCACAATTCAAGATCATTTTACAGTCAGCTTGAAGTAGAAGTCGATCGTTTCAATCGTTATAAGCACCCTTTATCCTTGCTGCTGCTGGATATCGATCATTTCAAACAATATAATGATAATTTCGGGCACCTGGAAGGTGATAAGGTTCTGGTCAAAATCAGTCAGTTGATAAAATCTTGTCTGCGAAAACTCGATACCGCCTATCGATACGGTGGTGAAGAATTTACGGTCATTCTGCCGGAAACGAGCTGCGAGGAAGCGGAACTTGTGGCCGAGCGTATCAGAACCACCATTCAAACTGAAAAGTTCAAACCGCGAAACGCAAAAGAGCTTTCAATCACCATCAGCATCGGCACCACGCAGTATGATGCCCAAGAACAGCTGTCTACCTTTATTCAGCGTGCAGACAAAGCCATGTATCATTCCAAACAAAAAGGACGCAACCAGGTCACGGCTCTCGTGGCTGAAGACGAAGATTAAAACCGTCCGCATTTCGCTCCAGGCATTTACACAGTTATTACCTGACAACTACTTTCAAGAATAAATCCCCTCTCTGCCCCCCTGCCAGCTGTCGGCCCATACCTTTGAGGCGAAGCATTTTGCCTTCCCTGATGCCGGCAGGCACTACCACTTTCATCAGCCGTGTATGAAACCCCCAGGGGATATTCACCAGCTTGTTGCTTCCGGCGCGTGCTTCATGCGGCGTGATTTGAATCGATCCGTACAGGTGCGGACTGTCGCCGGTCCCGGAAGCGCGGATGACTTGCAGGCGGTGCGTTTTCTTCTTCTCGGTGACCGGACTCAATCGCTCGGCAAGCCCTGTGGCGGGCATGGCCTGAAATACTTTCAGAAAAACAATACCGAATATAAATCCGCCTATATGTGCCCACCAGGCAATACCGCCGATATCTCCCTGGCTGCCCGCAGCATTTAGAAACTGTATGACGAACCAGATCCCCAGAAAGAAAAATGCAGGAATCTCAATAAACCAGGGAATAAAAATGATCGGTATCAGGGTGAGAATTCGGGACGTGGGATGCAGAATAAAATAGGCGCCCATAACGCCGGCGATGGCGCCGCTGGCACCGATGGTGGGTATGTTCGAATCCAGATTGAGTGCCAGATGAGAGACACCGGATGCCACGCCGCACAGAAGGTAAAACAGCAGATAGCGCAAATGGCCGAGGCGATCTTCCACGTTGTCGCCAAATATGAACAGGGACCACATGTTGCCGAGGATATGCCAGAAACCGCCGTGCAGGAACATAAAAGAGATCAGGGACAATGCTTGCTGCCCGTAGGAAAAATAGTCGGCAAATTCAGGGACCGAGTATCGTGCCGGTACAAGTCCGTAAATAAAATTAAAGCGGCCCAGCGCCGGCCCCTGGGCCATTTGCACCAGGTAGACGACAATGTTTATGCCGATAATAAGGTTGTTGACTACCGGAAAATGCTTTACCGGCGTTGTATCGCGAATCGGTATCATCAGTCGTCGAAATGTAGTTGGCCGGCGTTCAAATGGCGAATCATTGATCGCCGCATAGTGCCGGGGAGAAGTGTGATGTTGCGGATTACGGGTTGCGCGTTGCGGGTTTTGCGTTCATATTACCGGCAATCCCTAACAGGTGCAAACAACCGCTTCCCGCAAACTTGCCCGGCTTCGTCGGTAAACTTGGTGATACGAGTATCACTTCGCAAGTTCTTTGATCTTTTCCAGAGTAGATTCAAGCTTATTTAATTTCTCCATCAGCTGCGCGTGCTTTTCTTTTACTTTGGTGACGACCTCCTCAGGCGCTTTGCTCAGAAAATTTTGATTGCCCAGTTTTTTAACCACGGGTGTTATCTCGGTAGTCACTTTTTTTATACTCTTTTCCAGGCGACGGGACTCTTTTTCAAAGTCGATAATCCCCTCGAGCGAGACAAAAATGGTTGCCCCGCCGATGATTGTCGTAGCTGCTGTTACGGGTTTTTTCCCGAGAGGTTCGACCGCAAAAGATTTTAACCGCGCCAGGTTGATGATCAGGTCGCGGTATTGATCGATTGTTTGCCGGATGGGATTTTCTGCTGATTGGACCGTAACATCCAATGCCATGGACGGCGCAAGATCCATTTCTCCGCGAACATTGCGCACACCGGTAATCGCATCGATTACTAGTTTCATTTCCTGTTCGACTTTTTTATCGCACTTTATTTTTTCAAAATCCGCCGCATCGGAAGGAAAAACAGCGCGCATGATAGACCCTTCGGCCCCCGGCATTTTATGCCAGATTTCCTCGGTAACAAAAGGAATAAACGGATGGAGTAAGATAAGTGTGTCGTGCAGCACCCGCCGGACAACCGCAATGGTGGCTGCCTTGCGATCCGGCCCTTCATTATCGTAGAGTACCGGCTTGATTGCTTCCAGGTACCAGTCACAGAATTCATGCCAAACAAAATTGTAAAGCGCTGCAGAGGCGTCATTGAAACAGTAAGTGTCAAGCGCTTCTTCAACCGCTGCGGTAACGGCATGCAACCTTGATAGTATCCAGCGGTCAGGCAGTGCCAGACGATCCACATCAATCGTTGCATCGGCATTTTCAATGTGCATCAGGGCCAGCCGGGCCGCATTCCACAGTTTGTTGACGAAATGGCGATATCCTTCAATCCGCTTTTCAGACATCTTGATGTCCCGGCCCTGGGCGGCAAAAGCTGCCAGTGTAAAACGGAACGCATCGGTGCCGTAGCGCTCGATGACCGACAGCGGATCGATAACGTTACCGGTCGACTTGCTCATTTTCTTGCCCGCCTCATCCCGTACGAGGGCATGAACATAGACATCCTTAAACGGCACGTCGTTCATGAAATGTATGCCCATCATCATCATTCGGGCCACCCAGAAAAAGAGGATGTCAAAAGCGGTCACCAGAACGGAAGTGGGGTAAAATATATCCAGCAGCCGGTCTTTCTGCGGCCATCCCATGGTTGAAAACGGCCATAAAGCGGAGCTGAACCAGGTATCGAGCACATCGGTTTCACGAATTAGTCGGCTGCCCTTACAGGCCGGACATTGTTCGGGCGCATCCATGGCCACTATAAGCTTACCGCACACTTCACAGGTCCAAGCCGGAATACGGTGTCCCCACCAGATCTGGCGGGAGATGCACCAGTCTTTAATGTTGTTCATCCAGTCATAATAAGTGTTCGCCCAGATCTCAGGCACGATTCTGGTTTCCCCGTTTTCAACTGCGGCGATGGCTTTATCCGCCAGTGGTTTGGTCTTGACAAACCACTGCTGGGAAAGGTTGGGCTCGACGACATCTTTACATCGGTAGCAGTGTCCGACACTGTGTCGATACGGTTCGATTTTTACTAGAAATTTTTCTTCTTCAAGGGCTTTCACAACCGCCTTTCTGCATTCGAACCGTTCCAGGCCTTCAAATTTTCCGGCTTCGGATGACATGAAACCTTTGTCGTCAATCACCTTGACTACCGCCAGATCATGACGCAGGCCGATGTCATAATCATTTGGATCATGGGCGGGTGTAACCTTCAACGCACCGGTTCCAAACGATATATCGACATATTTGTCCTTAATGACGGGTATGTTGCGGTTCATCAGCGGCAGTATGATATTCTTATGGTTTGTTTTACGGTAGCGCTCATCGTCCGGGTGAACGGCCACGGCCGTGTCACCCAGCATTGTTTCGGGTCGTGTGGTCGCCACGACAACACTATCCGAGCCGTCTTCAAACGGATAGCGAATGTGGTACAGGTGGCCGGCGGTTTCTTCGTGCTCGACTTCCAGGTCGGCCAGGGCCGTAAAACAACGCGGACACCAATTGATGATGTAATTGCCGCGGTAGATCAGGCCCTGTTCGTAGAGCTGAACAAACACCTTACGGACAGCTTTCGATAAACCCGCATCCATCGTAAACCGCTCCCGCGCCCAGTCACAGGATGCGCCAAGCCGCTTGAGCTGGTTGATGATGGCGCTGCCGTATTTTTCACGCCACTGCCAGACGGCTTCGATGAATTTCTCACGGCCGAGCTGGTGACGATCCAGGCCGTCTTCTGCCAGTTTCCGTTCCACGACATTCTGGGTGGCAATTCCAGCATGATCGGTTCCGGGCATCCACAGAACATTATCGCCCCGGAGCCTTCTGTAACGGCAGAGTATATCTTGCAGGGTGTTGTTCAGAGCGTGGCCCATATGCAGTACACCGGTTACATTCGGCGGAGGGATGACGATGGCGTAACCTTTCGAAGATGAATCATCAAGGGCTGCAAACAGCTGTTCTTTTTCCCAGTAATCATACCAGCGTTTTTCGACTTCATGGGGTTCGTACCCTTTGCTCAATAGATCCGATTTCATGTGAACTCCTTTTGCATTTAGATCCCGCCGTGTGTTTTTCAAATCAGAGGACGCATTCAGGCTTTTGATAGACTATCGGTGGTTGCGTTCGCCGTCAACCGGCGAAGTGTTTATATCAGGATTCGCTAAATATTAAAATCGGTTTAATTTTTCAATAGTTAATCTGTTTTTCTGATGCAAACCGGGTTCACAATATAATAATGCCTAATGATGTTTGCAAACCGGCTATCCTGGGAACTTTATAGCGCTCAAGCGGGTTTATGCAAGCGACGATTGACTTGCGACAGGTCAAAACTGAAAAAGGGGATTAGGCAATAATCCCCTCTCGAGGTTATACGGATTGGTGTTGTGAATGTCTATTCGATTTTATCTTGCATGTGCCGCGCGAAGGTATCCACCGGGATGACTAATCTTCCTTGTTCATATCACCCAGCATAATGTTCTTCAATCGGCTGATTTCATTAGTGACTGCTTTTTCTATGGCTTCGACAAGGATCGCTTCGATTTTTTGGGCAAACACCTTGTTGACCACCCGTTCTACCGCTTCCTCGAGATTTCCGGGTGCAACAGCCTCATGCTCCGGTTCAAATACATTATTTAGAAGCTCATCTTCATCGGCATGATTTTCGGCTGCAGGCTCCTTGACCCTGATCGATATCGGATCGGATATTGTGTGTAAATCTTTTTGCGAGGTAGCTTCGGGTTGACCAAAGTCGACAGACATGTCCTGTGCCGGTTGGCCGTCATGAAGCAGTTCGGTTCCGGATAAGGCACCGGCTTTCCCGGCTTCCGAATCGATGGTCATACCCAGAGACTCTATGAATTCTTCTTCATCCGCTTTAGTGTCAGCCAGTGCCTCGGCCGATAGCGGTTCTTCGACTATACCGCCTTCTGAAGCCTGGTCGAAGGCGGCTTCATCCGCTTCTGCGGTGTCCCCTTCAATATCCAAACCGAGGTCACCGGCCAGGTCGTGGCTGTCTTGAGCGCCTGTTGGATCTATTTGAGATTGTTCACTTTCGGCAAGTTCACCTGCTTCTAAAATCGGCTCCTCGGTGAAAACTCCGGACGATTCCTGGGCATCGTCTTGTGCCGGCTCTTCATCCGCCGGATCATCCATCAGGCTAGCTGCCAGGATCTCTTCATCGAGGCTGCCGCCGGGCGCATCCGGGATAGCGGTGCCATCCATCGGCCGATCGCTATCCAGGCTGATTTCTTTTTCGGCATTCGCTTCTGCCGTTTGAACCTGTTCAGGTTCGGCTGACATCGTTTCATCGTCCACATCGGAGAGCTTCAGCATATCTTCCATTGTCTCAACCGGTAGGTCAGTCATCGGCTCATCAGTGGCTGCACTGATTTCGGGTGTATCCATTTCAATGGTGTCGCCAAACGGCCCATTTACTGAATCGATCTCTTCCTCAACTGTCGCTTGTTCTGCCTGGGGCGCTTCAGCCGGTTCCTCTGGAAACTCCGGCGTCGTGTCCAGGCTAAGCTCCTCTTGCGGCACTTCCTGATTCATTTCGGCCAAATCCAGAGTTTCCGTCGGCATGTCACTCGACGGCACGGCAGACAATTCCTCCTTCCCCAATAAAAGGTCGGACTCATCAAGATCAATCGTATCATCAAGCGATGGGTCTTTGACATCCGCATTGAGTTTATCCTCAATGACAATCTGGTCCGGTTGCGGGCTGTCGATAACATCTATCGCTGGTGCGTCCACCTGGTCGGCGCCGAGCTCTTCTTCCAGAACCATCTGGTCTTCATCCGAGAGCTCATAAATTTCTTCCACTGCTTCATTTTCCGGTTTTTGAATGGGTGTGTCTGCCAGTGTGCCGCCGTCCATTTCGGCCTTATCAACAGTGTCAACGAGCTCACCGAGCCCCGTATTGAAAGTATCGGCAGCATCCGGATCGTTCTCAGCGGTCTGTTCCGGTTGGGGCGCATCGTATGTGTCCTGCGGGGTTTGGGCGTCTTGGTTCAAGCTGAATCCTTCCTCCAGTTCCTCGCGATCTGAGTCGGTGAGTTCATATGTATCGCTCTCTATCGCAAATTCGGATCCTGCATTCTCGGTTATTTCCGTTGCGGATGACGCTTCAACAACCTGATCCATGTCAATTATTTCTCCATCAGCTTGTAAAGATTCGTCGGGCACATCTTCCAGATCCACAACCTCTTCTTTCTGCTCGGATAAGGCATCAATAGCATCATCCAGTTCCATAATTGCTTCTACCGTACGTGAGGCCTCTCTGGTTACATCCTGAAGCTCCATTACTTCTTCATCTTCGGGGAGCGGTTCTTCGAGGTCTTCCGTCAGGTCCAGAATTTCGTCATCTTCCGGAATATCGGAAACGTCTGTGAGATCAATGATTTCTTCATCTTCATCTGAAGTAACAACAGCGTCGTCATCAAGATTGATGATTTCATCGTCCGCACTTCTTAAAACTTCTTCGGCGAATTCGAGTAATTCATCATCTACCGGTGAGCTTGGATCTTTCACAGTTGGTTTGGGTTTATTTTTTTTCAGCATAATGCCCCCTCGTTTCAAATTCAAAAGGCGGGATTGATATTGGAGATTATAATATTTTCTTTTAATTTAAGTAGATTACCATATAGCACCCGATAAGTCAACACGTTTGGATTCTCAATAACCTGGTAAAAAATGATTTACATAATATCGGCAGTTGTTTAATAGTAACCGGGGTAACTCAAAATAATACCCCCCCGGTGAGCGATCTTGAACAATAGTGATTCGATCGTCACCACTAGAATATCGGTAATTTTGAACGGGTCTTTAAATAAAAGGCCAAAAAGCTGCTCGCCACCTGAATTTTGCACGGGTCGGAGGCTTTCATATGCAAGGCACTTAAGGGCACAGCCATAGTACACTATTGCAAGCCCTTAATAATCCGCCTGAGGCGGACCGATGAAAGCCTCCGGCTTGAGAGAAGGGTGAAAATTAATGAGATAATATGATCCTCATCCATTTTACTTGAATAGGTTATATCTGATAGGTATTTTGTTTGACTTATATAGTTTTTTAATATGCTATTATTAAATATAATTACAACTTCTCATTAATTTTTATGCAGATTTAGGTATTCATGGACTTTCAGCCCCCCGGCAAGACAAGCCGATGATATCATAACCAATTACCGGCTTATCCGCGATGCGCTATTTTTATTGGGACGGAATTGATAAAAGCAACCCGTGTATTGTCATTCAAGGCCCGGATGCCAGACACATCAAGAAGGTCTTGCGTCTGAAACCGGGGGAAAAAATAGGGCTTTTCGACGGCCGGGGAATGGAACATATTGCCAGGATCGAATCATTTCATTCGACGGGGATTCAGGTCCGGGTGCTTGTCAGCCGCCCGTCACAAACCGAGTCATCCGTCGACATTACGGTTGCTCAGGCGATGTTGAAAGAGCGGAAAATGGACGGTCTTGTGCGTCAGCTCACCGAACTGGGCGCGGTTCGATGGGTCCCTTTTTATGCCCAGCGTTCGATCCCCAAGCCAGATCGCCGACGGGCCGCCGCGCGTCTCGAACGCTGGGAAAAGATCAGCCGTGAAGCCCTCAAACAATGTAAAAGAGGCCGGGTGATGGAGATTCAGTCTCCAATCACACTGCACGAGGTGTTCATTCAAGCCCGGGCAAGTGATTTGAAAATTGTTTTCTGGGAAAACGAGTCGTGCGCGCTGGACGCTGCGAATCTGCCTCCCCGGGGAAAAGCGGTTCAGCGGATCTTTGCGGTCCTGGGACCCGAAGGCGGCTTTTCGGAGCAGGAAATTGATGCTGCCAGGGCCGAAGGCTTCATTACCGCCGGACTCGGGCCTCGGATTTTAAGGGCCGAAACCGCTGCGGTCGCAGCCGCAACCTTGCTGCAATTTCTGTATGGTGATCTGGGGGAAAAAAAACTTGACAAACCAGCATGCATCGAATAGAAACAGCATTCTCTAACACGCACGCCGAGGTAGCTCAGTCGGTAGAGCAGGGGACTGAAAATCCCCGTGTCGGCAGTTCGATTCTGTCCCTCGGCACCACAATTTAAGGCACTTACGAGTAATGCGTAGGTGCTTTTCCTCTTTAAATAGGTCCCCAAAAGGGCACAATTCCCATTGGCTTTCAATTAACCCATCGATCTTAAATTAAAATTTGTTGAAGATCAGGAAACTGTAGGCCCTTGTGCCATAAATATTGCAGCATCGAATCTGTCTTCGATAAAAACAAAATTGACAAAATGGTATAAATGTTACACCAATATTATTATGCGATTCAAACTTGACAGAGCAAAAAGTGTAAGATTGAAAAAAAACCCGAGAAGAAAAATTGGAAAAGAACGCTTAGCAAAAGGAGGAGTATTATGATGATTCAGAAACAAAAAATCGGCGTAACCATTCTCATAATGACCCTGGCTGTAAGTCTGCTTTTTTCTATCTCAACCGCAACAGCCGAAATCGTTACCATAGGGCTTGTGACAGATGTCAACACGCTTGATCCTCACAAAACAGCAACTGTGGGCACAGATTTGAGTGTCATCAGCCATCTTTATACCAACTTAGTCAATCGTAGTCCGGATTTAAAATTATCGCCAGGATTGGCACTTTCATGGGAGACTAAAGATGACCTTACATGGCATTTTAAATTCAGGACACCTTACCTCTGGGAAGAATAACTGACACCTTTGGCTTAATTGGGGGATGTATATCCCCCGAGTTCGTAGACCAGTCGCAAATCTGTTCCGGGATATTTTTCTTCGGC
>Ga0126332_10000139_pt1 | contig 29131 bp, 23 predicted proteins | sample InaspJWI42metaG_FD_94482 | JGI IMG/M metagenome (GOLD analysis project Ga0126332, IMG submission 94482) | Marine gutless worms symbiont microbial communities from Oahu, Hawaii - Inanidrilus sp. 2 OAHU.JWI-42 metaG | ecosystem: Host-associated > Annelida > Digestive system > Unclassified...
CATGTACATCCAAACCCAAGTATGCTATCTTTCTCATCGGACGACCTCCTTTTGGTGTAAGTGGTTATTGGTAATGGCTTTACTATCTTACACCAGGTCGTCCGTTTTTCATATTACCAAAGATATATCGAGAAAACTTTGCGTCTTTTGCGGCTTTGCGTGAGGTAATTTTTGCCAACCATGATACGCACAATTAATTTGACTTTACCCTGTTGATGGTATTATCCGGGTTGACCCGACGCGACGAATACGATATTTTCACTCGAATAAAGTGTAGATGGAGTAGGCAGAGCGCACCAATAATGCGGTAAGTTATCTAATGACAACCATACGGGTTGATCTATTTACGTGACGCTCCGGTGCATTACCGCCTAAGTAGTGGTGTCCATCCGGAAATACAATCAGGCGCGAATGAGTTTCCAATCTGGTCCCGCTATAGCAGGATTTCGATGAGCCCCGCCAGATTGCGGGATTTCACGTCTTGGTTTTTTTCATTAATGTGTTCAATAAGCCGCACAAGGGTTTACGACGAGGCGTACTAATGTACGTCGAGGAAGTAAGCCCGCGGAGAACGCAGCTTATCGGAATCCGCCTGCTGCGGACCGGATGGAAACTAAGTTTCCATCTCGGACTTGCCCAATGGGCAAAGGAGAAAACATGGAACCGAAAATCAAGGAAGCCTTGATCAACATTGTCGGTCCGGACAATTTTACCGACAGTTTGATTGACCTGGTCAGTTTCAGCTATGACTCGTCGGGGCTGAGCCAGCGGCCGCTGGGAGCCGTTTGGGTTCAAAATACCCAGCAGATTGCGGCCATTTTGAAACTGGCCAATACGCACAACATACCGATCACCCCGCGCGGTGCCGGCACATCTCTCACCGGCTCGTCTGTTCCGCATCCGGGCAGTATCGTGATGGATACAACCCGAATGAACAAGATTCTTAAAATCAGTGTCGAAGACCGGCAGGTGGTGGTTCAACCCGGGGTGGTATTCGATAATTTGAATCGGGAACTGTTACCCACCGGTTTTTTCTTTCCACCCAACCCGGCCTCCGGTAAAGTGGCCACCATCGGCGGAAATGTCGCCACCAATGCCGGCGGGGTCAAGGGGGCCAAGTACGGCACCACCCGTGATTATGTGCTTGATTTGGAGGTTGTATTAGCGGATGGGTCGGTGATGCATACCGGGTCGCACACCATGAAATGCGTTTCGGGGTATGATTTAACCCGGCTTTTCGTGGGTTCGGAGGGGACTCTGGGAGTGGTTTCCGAAATTACCTTAAAAATAAATCCTTTGCCTCAGGCCACCACGACATGCACGGCAACATTCGACGAACTGCCCCGGGCCGGGAAAGCTGTCAGTGAAATCATGCGCTCCGGGGTTGTACCCAGCGTGCTGGAGCTGATGGACAGCCCGACACTGCAGGCAGTAAACCAGGCAACCGATCTTGATTTGCCCGAAGTGGCGGCGATGCTGCTGGTGGAAACCGATGGATTCACCCAGCAGGAGGCGGACAGTCAGATGGATGTCGTTATAAATGCCTTGAAAAACAACAATGCCGGGGAAGTCGCGCGGGCGTCAACCACCGAAGAGGCGGAGAAACTGTGGGCCGCCCGCAAGGCGAGCTATGGAGTTCTTACCCGTCTGAATTACAATGTACTGGCCGAGGACCTTGTTGTGCCCATCAGTAAAGTGGCACAGATGCTCGAAGGTATTCTGAATATCAGCCAGCGCAGCGGGATTCTTATCGCCAACGTCGCCCATGCCGGTGACGGCAACATCCATCCGGTTATCGTATATGACGGTACCGATCCGGAACAGGTCGAACAGATCAAGCAGGTCGAAGCGGAATTATACCAGCTGGTCATCGAATTGGATGGTACCCTTACCGGCGAGCATGGGATCGGCATGTCCAAAGCCAAGTACATGGGTATGGAACATGATCCGGTGTTCATGAAGGTCATGAACGGACTCAAAAATCTGTTTGATCCCAATGCCATCCTGAACCCGGGAAAATTGGGACTCGAAGTTTAGGTCACTTTAAACGTTCAACTTTAGTCACTAATAAATTTAATATTCGTTAATTTTGTTATAAAACGACGCCATTGATTACACGATTCAGAGCCCCGATGATTTCGTTCCGGGCTATCCGGATTAATTATAAGTTTTACGAATCTACCCAAAGCGGCCAAAATTAAGGAGGCAAGTATGGAGATCAGAGAATTCAACATGCCGGATGATTTGTACTACGACGAAAATCATTGCTGGATTCGACCGGAAGGCGAAATCATGGTTATGGGGATGGATCACTTTGCTCAGAAGCTGGCCGGTGAAATTGTCTATGTCCAATTGCCGGCCGACGGCAAGGCTCTTAAAGCCGGCAAGAAATTTGCCAAAGTAGAATCCGGAAAATGGCTCGGAAAGATTTTTGCGCCGTTTAATGGAGAAATTGATTCGGTCAACGAGGAACTGGAGATGGAACCGGGTCTGATCAATGCCGACTGTTACGGCAAAGGCTGGATGTACAAGATTAAGCCCGAGGGCACACCGGATCTCAGCCATCTTTATCACGGTCCCGAAGCCGTGGAAAAATGGATGCTGGCTGAATTTGAGAAATATAAAGAAGAATTAGAAGGGTAAGTGCATCCAACGATCCGATTCGCATGTATAGATCACGATTACCGCGGCTCGATTGAGATTGTTATCGGAATTGATGAGAATTTAATGCTCCGCACATATAAGGTTTTTCAACTGGTTGCGACACTTATTTCGGTTCTACTGTTTTCGGGGCTATTTGCGACTGCTGCTCAGGCTGGCTGGCTGCTGGATAGCGCAAGGTTTCATATTTCAGCCCACGGTCAGACTTCCTGCCAGGATTGTCACTCGGATATCGAGCAACAGGCAATCCACCCAGACCCCACTAATGTGAATAAAAGCCTGGCAGATTTTTTTTATGCAGAGCGGTGCCTGGAATGCCATGATACGGTGACGGAGGATTTGAACCGAAATCTTCATGGTTCTGAGAAGATCGAAGATCCAAAACGCTACGACGATTGCATCAGCTGCCACCATCCCCATGAACAGCCTTGGCTGAGTGATGAGAGCAAAAAGGTCGATCCGGACAAATCACCGCAAACACAATGCGCAGCCTGTCACGAACACCAAGACGAGCTGCCGCCGTTTTCGACCGAAGATGAAGACTGCATGACCTGTCATCGCCTGCCGGCTGTGGATGATTCCCTTGCGGTTGATAAGATTAAGAATTTGTGCTTTCAATGCCACGCGGATTCAGGTGCGGATGCCCAGAAAAAAACGGCCCAGGCGGTAGCCCTAATCCGCCCGGATGACTATCAGAAAACGTCCCATGCCCAGGATGCCTGCACCACATGCCATCCACAGGCCGCCGCTTACGAACACGCAAAGCAACAATCGGCTGATTGCAGCCAGTGCCATTTTCCCCATGACGAAAAGATGGCCCATGATGCCCACAGTGCGGTTGCCTGCGAAGCCTGCCATCTGACGGGTGTAGCGCCTTTAAGGGAACTGGAATCCAGGCGTGTCCTCTGGAAGAGACTTTCTAATTTAGATGAGTCTTTACGGATCCATCAGATGGTTCGGTTTGAAGATGAATCCGCCTGCCGCAGATGTCACGTAGCCGGCAATTCGGTGGGGGCGTCGGCTATGATTTTGCCGCCCAAAAGTATCCTATGCATGCCTTGCCATGCAGCGACCTTTTCCATGGGTGATACCACAACCGTTCTTTCAATGATCGTCTTTTCGGCCGGAATAGGAATCACGCTGCTGCTTATCTTGTCGACATCAGCCGCACATGGCCGACGTACAAGCGTTGTCAAAAGACCGGTTTCGCCGGCAGCTACCAACGGCGCAATCGGCCGTTTAGCGCGAATTATCGCCTTCATTAAGGCGCTGTTATTGAACATTCTTCTTCAAAAGCGGCTGTTTGATCGATCACGTATCCGCTGGATGATTCACGGGCTGGTTTTTTTTCCCATGGTCCTGCGGTTTTTATGGGGTATTCTGGCTTTGACCGGTTCGATCTGGATGCCGCAATGGCCATGGGTGTGGCAATTGCTCGACAAGAATAATGCAGCCACCGCCTTTATTTTTGACTTTACGGGCGTGATGATTCTGGCTGGCATTGTTTTGGCCTTGACCCGCAGGGGATTCGAATCTACCAGCGAGATTGCAGCGCTCCCGCGGCGGGACCGGTTTGCTTTAATACTTATCGGCAGCATTGTAACGGTTGGCTTTGTTCTTGAGGGCATGCGAATGGCGATGACGGGGGCAGCTGACAATACCGCCTATGCCTTTGTCGGATTTACCGTAAGTTTGCTATTTTCCAACGCGACCGCATTAACCGATGTATACGGTTATGTTTGGTATGTGCATGCCGTTCTGATCGGTGTTTTTGTTGCCTATCTGCCCTTTAGTCGGTTGTTTCACATCATTCTCTCACCGGTGGTGCTGATGATGAATGCAGCCGCCGACCATAAATAATGAGATTCGAAAGAGCGAACATTCAATGCATATAATTTTGATTTCGGAATATATGAATCCGGAGGCACTTAATGGATGAAAAATATGAATTTGAGAAAAAATATCGCGACCAGTTGCTACGCTGTTCGTCGTGCGGATTCTGCCGCGCCGCTTGCCCGGTGTTCGGCGCCACGCTGCGGCCGGCTTACAACGCCCGCGGTAAGATGCTGTTGCTCAAGGAAGTAATGGACAAGAAAATTGATCTGGGTGATGAGTTGGTCGAAACGCTGTTTCAATGCACGACCTGTGCAAGCTGCTACACAAACTGCCCATCCGGTGTCCAGGTACCTGAAATCATCAAGCAGGCCAGAAAAGATATGGTGGATATCGGCTCCTGCCATCCGGCCTTCAAAGGAATGAACGAAGTCCTTGATAAACATACCAACATATATGCCGAAGATGAGCCGGAAGATTTCGAAAGAGAAAGGAATCAGCAGGCCGAGGTTGTCTTCTTTATCGGGTGTGTAGGGGCTTTTCGCGAGGACGAAGCCACCCTGGCCACCCTTGATCTTCTTGATCGGCTGGAAGTAGATTATACCCTGATCGATGAAGTTTGCTGCAGTGGAGTGCTGGAGGACGTGGGCTTTGCGATCAAAGAAGACCTGGCACAGAAGAATATCGATAGAATTTTAAAGACCGGTGCGCGTGCCGTCATAACCGGCTGCCCATATTGCTCCAGGACTTTCAACAACAAAACTCAGTACGCCGCGCTCAAAGAAAAAGGTGTGGCGGTCCTGCATATCAGCCAGTTTTTGAAAGACTTTGATTTTAAGGTTCAGACCGAAAAGAGGGTCACCTATCACGATCCGTGTGACCTGGGAAGGCACTGCGGAATTTATGAAGAACCGCGCCAGATTATCAGAAAGATTGCTCCGAATTTCGTAGAGATGGAGCATCACCATGCTGATGCCTTGTGTTGCGGCGCCGGCGGCGGCGTTCGGGGCGCATATGCCAAAAATTCGATCGCCATGGCGCGCCGTCGGCTGGCTGAGGCCGAGGAGACTGGTGCCGAGGTCGTGCTGACGGAATGCAATTCCTGCGTCCACAATCTGGCCAACGCCAAATTACGCAAACAGAAATTTAAAATTTACAACCTCAGTCAATTCCTGGGCGAATTGCTGGAAGACGCATGATTTGTTAGTCGGTTCAATACTATCTCGACATATGTTCACCGCAGCGGCGCAAAGTACGCAGAGAATAAGTGTTTTATGTTTGTCGCTGCGAGGGCGACAAACATGATACACCGATCCACCTTCGGTGGAAATTTGTTCAATTTATCATGAGTGAAATATCTAAATCATTATTGTTTTTGCCCGGAGGGCAAATTGTTTTTTCCTTTCGCGCCTCTCAGGCGAAAGGAAAATAAACGCTAAATCTCTGCGTTCTCTGCGTCTTTGCGGTGAGAAAATATTAAAGGAATAAATACAACATGGCAAACAAGGACTACAGCATCCGGCAAATTCTGGAAGTGGGGGCCTGCACCAACTGCCAGATCTGCGCCCAGGTTTGCCCGGCGGTTGCTGCCGCCCTAGATGGCGAATTGTCGGCCGTATCGCGGATGGACAACCTTAAAACGGTTTTAAAAAGCCGCAGCGGCTTGTTGCGCAAAATCTTCAGAAGCAAAGAATTTTCTGAAGAACAGTGGCGCCATTTCAGTGATACCGTGTTTCGATGCACACTGTGCGGCAATTGTCAGGAAGTTTGTCCGGTCGGGATTCATTTGAAAGATCTATGGTTTTCTCTTCGTCAGGACCTGGTTCATTCCAGCTACCATCCCAAAAAATTGAAGATGATTCGGGACAATCTGGAAGAAGAGCATAATGTTTTCGGAGAGGACAACGAAGAGCGCACCGAGTGGGTCGAAGACATGCGCGATCCACCCGAAGATGAATACATTAGGGAGCAAGCCGAGGTCGTTTATTTCACCGGCTGCGTTTCATCCTATTATCCGGTGGCACAAAAAATTCCCATGGCGCTGGCAGAAATTATGGACGCCAGTGGCGTGGACTTTACGCTGCTCGGCGAAGACGAGTGGTGTTGCGGTTTTCCGTTGCTGGGCGCAGGGATGCAGGAAAATATTAAAGCATATATCGACCATAACCTCGAAGCCGTTCGCGAAAAAGGTGCCAAAGAAGTGGTTTTTGCCTGTCCCTCCTGCTACCAGATGTGGCGCGAATACTACCCCGGCGAGTTTAAGATTTCCCATGTGAGTCAGTATTTAACAGGGTTAATAAAAGAAAACCGGGTACCGCTCAAGGAACTCGACCTGACCGTCACTTACCATGATCCCTGCGATCTGGGGCGGGCGGCCCGCGTGTTTGATGAACCGCGAGAAGTCATTCGCTCCATTGCGGGTGTAAAATTTGCCGAGCTGCCGCGCAATCGTGAGAATTGCCAGTGTTGTGGCGGCGGTGGTAACCTGGAGATGATCGATGCCGATCTGGCAGGGGAGATTGCTCGGCAAAAGATCGACGAGGTCCTGCAGACCGGCGCCCAGGCCGTGGTTACGTCCTGCCAGCAGTGTGTTCGAACCATGTTGACCTACGTGCGTCGAAACAAAATTCAGCTTGAAGTCATGGACATCGTCCAGCTGGTTCACAGGGCCCTGGATAGGGGGGAGAAATAATCCCTGCGCATATTAAGGCAATCCGTGGATTTATTGGGCTATTTTCCCTATCCCTAAATTATTGAAGATTGAAGATTGAAGAATTATGGTAGTCGCTTCGCTCTGTCTTTTTTTGATAGGTCTTTTTAAAATCGAACCGCCGGAGGCGGACCTTAAATCTTCAATCTTCATTCTTCAATAATTAATTACCGCCTCCGGCGGATCTGGATTAGGGATTACTGATAGGAGACAACACCATGAAGCTCTACAATTTGGGGAAAGTCCCCTGGCTGGAAACACAACTGATTTACCATGCCCTGGCCCATATGGGGCAAGAGGCGCTTTCGCTGGTTTCGCCTGCTGAGCCGTATGTCTGTATCGGATTCCATCAGGATGTCGAACAGGAAGTGGACCTTGAGTTTTGCAATAGTAAGCAGATACCGGTCTTCAGACGGGATCTGGGCGGCGGTGCCGTTTATCTGGACGGAGGACAGCTTTTTTTTCACCTGATTCTGCGCAAAGACAATCCCATTATTCCCGAAGGCAAAAAGACTTTTTATAAGAAATTTCTTCAACCGATTGTCAACGTCCATCATCACATCGGCATTCCGGCCGAGTACAAACCGGTAAATGATCTGATCGTGGGAGCGCGCAAGATTTCCGGCACAGGCGCGGCCGAGATCGGCGACTGTGTCGTTTTCGTCGGTAATTTGATTCTCGATTTTAATTATGAAATGATGAGCAAGGTTTTGAAAGTGCCGGACGAAAAGTTTCGCGACAAAGTACACAAAACGATCAAAGAGAACCTGACGACCATCCGGCGCGAACTCGAAGAGGCGCAAACCGCCCAATGGGATGAAGCCAAACTGAACGATTTGATGGCCGCAGAGTTTCAAAAACTGGTGGGACCCATGCAGCTGGCCGAAAAAGATGCCGCCCTGCAGCAAAAGATGGACGAACTGCAGACGACGCTGCTCAGCGATGATTGGCTCTACCGCAAGAGCAAAAGCAAAGACTTGGGACGTTATATCAAGATTCGTGCCGGTGTGCAAATGATGCACCGGATGCACAAGGCACCCGGCGGCCTCATCCGGGCAGACTTTGCAGTAATAGACGACTGCTTTGGAGATGTTTATTTCTCCGGCGATTTTTTTAGTTACCCTGAAACGGCAATTGAGCGCCTCGAATCCTTACTCCGCGGCCAAGCGGTGGATCAGGCCGGAAGATTGATCGAAGCGTTTTACAGCCAAAATCCGGTTGAGACTCCCGGCATTACGACGAGTGACTGGTTGGCGGCTCTGGCGATCAAATAAGAAAAGAGAAGTCAGATACGGATCGAATGCATAACAAGCCAATTATAACCTTGGACGCAATTACTGTCCGTCTGCGTGACAAAACGTACCTTCGAAATACCTCATGGCAGATAAACAACGGGGAGAACTGGGCCGTTTTGGGTCCCAATGGTGCCGGCAAAACAACCCTGGCCAGGTCGCTTTTCGGCGGTGTCCCCGTAGTCGGTGGTAGAATCATTCACCATCAGCATGACCCGAATGGTGCCTCAGTATGGGATGCGATCGGGTATGTCTCACCCGAGCAGCACCGTCAGATCGTTGAAAGAGAAAACCTGCAACTAGACTCGCGTGATTTTAGCGGCAACATCGATGAGATTACTACCGTAGAAGATATTATACTGGGCAGGGCTTATAGCCAGGAGCCGGGCAATGCTGACAACCGCCACCGACTCAGCAGCGTGGCGCGCAGATTGCAGCTGCAATCTGTTTTGAATCGAAACATTCTATCCATCTCGTCCGGCGAGATGATCAAAACCCTCATTGCGCGGGCCTTAATGAAAAATCCCCGGTTGCTCATACTGGACGAACCATTTGATGGATTGGATCGGCAATCCCGCCGGACATTGAAAAAGGTGATTGAAGAGTTGATGACCGACAGGATTCAGGTCATTTTGATTACCCACAGATTTGATGAGATCATGGCGGATATCTCACATGTTTTGTTTCTAAAAGATGGTTGTGTCTACCGCAGCGGGCGCAAAGAAAAAATGATTAATGACGCCGCCATAAACGATATTTATGGACTGGAAAACAGCCTTCTTGACTCTGCCAACGTGCTCAAACCCTTTTACGCTGCAGATGACAAACGCAAACCTGCCGGCAGCACCGACAACAATGGCGAGCCGGGCAGGGTATTGATCGAAATGAAAAACACAACGGTCAAATACAAAGATGTGGTTGTTCTCGATAATATTAACTGGACGGTAAAGCAGGGTGAAAACTGGATGATTCTCGGTCCCAACGGCGCCGGAAAAACCACGACGTTGAAACTAGTGCTTGGCGAAAACCTGCAGGCTTATGCCAATGAAATCTATCTGTTCGGACGCAGGAAAGGCTCCGGTGAGAATGTCTGGGAAATAAAAAAGAATATCGGATTTATTTCTTCGGAGCTTCAGGCCCGATATCCCAAGCACGTCAGCGTTTTTGATGTTATCTGTTCGGGCTTTTTCGATTCATTCGGACTTTATCGACTCTGCAGCGATGCGCAAAAAGACATCGCCAGAGCCTGGACCAATACCCTGGGGATTGATCCCCTGGCCGGTCAAAAATTCGAGCAGCTTTCACACGGTCAGCGCCAACTGGCCCTGATTGCCCGGGCCATGGTTAAATCGCCCGTTCTGCTCATGCTGGACGAGCCCTGCGACGGACTGGATATTTCAAACCGCACCCGACTGCTGGAAATCTTGGAGTACATCGGGGACAACACCGACACGAATCTCATTTACGTGACCCACCACGAAGAAGAAAGTTTGGCCTGCCTGACGAATGTGTTAAAGCTGGACCGTGGAAAGGTTGTGGATGTAAAAACCGTGCGGCCTGTGGGTTCGCTCGTGGAACAGATTTAACAGGTTCAAGATCCTATCCTCCCACCATACTTCACACCTCTAAGTTTACATCGGGCAAAGACAAGCAGGGCAGCCAGGGAAAAAACAAAAACCCAGGGGAACCAGGCCAGCGAGGCGATATAGACAACCTGCTCAAAATCCTGAGCGGTCGTATGGGGCACCGGCGCTTTGACCTGATATCGTAAAAAACCCAGGAGCAGTGAATACAGGACACCGATGAGACCATAGGCCAGGTTGTACGACAGCCCCTTGAAGCTCAGCACGGTGGCCCGCTGGTGTGATTCGGTTATCTGGTTCAGGTAATAGCTTACAAAAAAGTTCAGCAGAAACATGACGCTGCTGAGCATTATCATCGGAATGAGTCCGACTACCGGCAGAACGAAAGTAACGCCGACCAGACCGCACAGCGTAAGCGCGACCATAACTGTGAGGTTGAACTTCGGCGATCTCTGTTCGGCAAGTCCCAGGGCGACCTTGGGAATGAAAATCCCCAAAACCCCCATGGCAGCGCTGATTAAACCGAAAGAAGCCTCCGGCAGGTCGATCACCCGATAATATTGGCTATTCATGGTACCCAGCATGCGGATGATACTGTCAAACACCAGTCCGGCGGTAATAACCACCAACGCAAAAGATGTCGTTAATATCCAGCGGCCGGCCTGAAAAGTTAATTTGAAAGCCTGAATTATTGATTTAAGCGACGGTTTGCGATCGAAATTATTTTTGTCGTCGGCAACAACCTCGCGCATTCTCAGGGTTGATATCAACGTCATAATGGCGAAGACAAGCGTCAGGAAGAGGGGAAATCGCAAGGTGGTGTCCTGGGTTATAATTATATTCAGATCCAGTGCGTCTGCAATCCGTTGCATCAGATCCGGATCGTAGACGACGGCCCCCAGAATCATGGCACCGATTCGTACGATCGATAGAACCCGCATCTGTTTTTCCAGGACGCCTCCCCAGGCGTCGGCCCTGCCTTCTATTTTCAGCGTGTCATAGGCTAGGGCTTCATCGGCGCCACTGGCCGCAGCCTCGGCCGCACCGCTGAGCACGCGATTGATAAGAAATACGATAAAAACAATGTTGAGGCTGTCCCTGGGTACGAAACAAAGTAGCGCCATCTCTACCACCATGAGCACTCCGGCGCATACCAGAAGATTGCGGCGGCCGAGGGTGTCTGCCAGAGCACCCGAGGGGACTTCAAACAGGACGATCGCTGCGGCCCAGGCCGCATTCAATAGTGCAAACTGTCTGAGCGTAAGACCAAAATCGAGAAATAGAATTGTGAATATGGGGTAATAAAAACGTGCGTTAAAAAACACGCGAAAAGCGATGAATTGACGGATGTTGTTGATCGCAAAAGGTGATGTCATTTCAATTCTCACAATAAAAGCCTATACTAGGAGTTTTTAAGTCAACCGTCGTGGGACTAAAAACGAGGTTTTGCTTTATGTAGCAGGGCAAACCAAAGCCGCCCCGAAGTATTGCGGTGAGGCGGCTTTGGAGTGATACGCTTAAGCGATCAATTGGGGTGCAATCTGCTCGATAAGCGGTTTTAACTCTGTCAGAGTCTCGGCTGTTGCTTGAACTGCTCGATCGGTCTCAGCCTCGGTCATGGGCGTGGAAATTGAGAAAAAGCCGCGGTTCGGAATAAATATTCCTTTGTTCATCAGTGACAGGTGGAACAACCTGAGGATGTCTCTGTCCTGGGTAAAAAATGCCGTTTCCGCATGGTGGATCGGCTCGGGTGTAAAGTGAAGCTGCTGCAGCGATCCGTAGCCTTTAATCTGGGCTTTGATTTTTAAATCGTCCAGAACCCCCTGTAATTTGTCTCTGAGTGACCAGCCGAGCGAATTGATTCTTTCTATGGCATCGGCGGTCAATTCCTTGAGCCCGGCAACCGCGGCTGCCACGGCTATGGAAGAGGCGACAAAGGTGCCGGCGTGATGCGCCGGACGTTTGTGCCGGGGTGAATATACAGCCATCACATCTTTCCGACCGCCGAAGGCACCGACCGGCAGGCCGCCTCCGATGGTCTTACCGAGTGCTGTCAGATCGGGCTTAAAATCATAGACCTGCTGGGCACCGCCGGTGGAGAGCCTGAAGCTGATGACCTCGTCTGCGATGAGAAGAACATCATTGTCGTGGGCCACCTGCTGCAGAAACTGCATATAGTCATCCTCGGGAGGTATCATCCCGCCGGCTCCCATGATCCCTTCGACAATAACCGCCGCCAGTTGGTCCTTATTCTCTTTAATCAGCCTTTCCGCCGTTTCCTTATCGTTGAAGGGCGTTACCAGCACATCTTGTTCAACACTTTTGGGCAGTCCCGGCGGCAGCTTGCGCCAGCCGACGGTCATTTCCATGATGTCGTAGGACCCGTGATAGTTGCCCTCCATCTTGAGGATCTTGTCCTTGCCGGTGTAAGCCCGGGCAGCGCGGACGGCAAACATGACCGCTTCAGTTCCCGAGGTGCAAAAACGCACTTTGTCTACCGAAGGGATTCGGTCACACAGAATCTTGGCCCACTCATAAGCCCTCTGAGGCGGTGCCGCCATGGCCGAGCCCTGCGGAGCCTGGTTGCAAATCGCCTCGACGACTTTTGGATGATTGTTGCCCAGAATCATCGAGGTCCAGTTGTTGGAAAAATCGAGATATTCGTGACCGTCTTCATCATAGAGGCGACATCCGTCTCCTCTGGCCATCACGGCCGGATAGGGTTCAAACCAAATGGAAATCCGAAAATCACCGTCGGGAACATAATTTGCGGCCTCGTCTATTATCCGGGCCGACTTTCACGTCCTTTGCCGATAGGTCTCTTCAATTTTTGCGCTGTATCCAGCGACAAGTTCCTTTCTGGTCATCAGTGTTACATCTCCTTTCGTTGTTATGCATAGTCATGAATCAAATGCGATACGGTTAGCCGGTTAGCCGGTTGGCCCGTTAGCCCGTTAGTCGGTTGAGCCCGTTGAGCCGGTTGAGCCAGCAAGCAGGTTGGCCCGTTTGCCGGTTAGCCCGTTTGCCCGTTACTCCGTTGAGCCGGTTTGGTCGGTTGAACACTTTATGCTATTTACAACTCACTCGGTGAACTTTGGTTAAATACTGTTGAACCTAAATCAGATAATATCCATTTTTTAACCGGCAAACGGGCTAACGGGCAAACCGGCAAACCATAAAACACGCAACCATTTCGCACATCCATGGTTGGACGTTATTTAATCCACATTATCACTTCCGAGGATAATCCGCGCATCAACGATGCTCAGGCCGGTTTCATGAACAATAACCGGATTCAAATCCATTTCCTGTATCTGTGGATACGACTCTATAAGATCGGAGCATATCAGCAGTAAATCTATCAGCGCTTTCTGATCATAGGGTTTTCGCCCCCTGGCCCCCTGCAGAATGGGGAACGATTTCGTCTCCTCTATCATCTGTCGGGCGGCTGTCGGTGTAATGGGCAATACCCGAAAAGAAACGTCCCGCAAAATTTCAACCATTATCCCGCCCAGGCCGTGCATAATGATCGGTCCAAATTGATCATCCATCTTGGTTCCGATAATTACTTCCAGTCCCGGTGCGGCCATGGGGGATACCAGAACACCGCGGATATTGACGTCCGATTTATAAGATTTAGCGTTAGCGATAATCTCTTCAAAAGCAATGCAAATCTCTTGCCCGGTTTCAAGCTGAATTCTGACGCCACCGGCATCGCTTTTGTGGAGAATATCCGGCGAGACGATTTTCAAAGCCACCGCACCGTCAATATTGTCTGCGATGCTGACGGCTTCTTCGGCGGTTTGCGCGAGCCGGTCCTGTGAAACCGGGGCCCCGTGCAGGGCCAACAATTCCTTGGCTTCATACTCGTAAAGGGCCTGGCGAGCTTGCTTGACGGCAGTTTGAATCAGTTCTTCGACCGCCGGTTGCGCCTTGGCGCCCCAGTTAAAGTTGAAATTTACCGTGGGCTGCGCTTTTTTACGGTGGCGGCCGTACTCGGCCAATACACCGATGCCTTTGCAGGCCACACTCAAAGAGTCGTAGACCGGGATGTCATAATTTCGCAGAAGGTCCAGAGCCGGCGGATTGGTCCCTGCGTAAAGGCTGTGAACGATGATCGGCTTGTTGAATTGTTTAAGCATTGCATCCATTTGGTGGGCGGCTTGCTCCTCTTTCAAAGCCAGGCTTTCCGCAAAACGGATGCCGTAGCCGCCAAAAAGCCCGACGATTAAAAGCCCACCGATATTGACATCTTCCAGAATTATCCGGGCGCAATCGGCAAAAACGGACGGATCCGCATCGGTTCCGCCGGCCACATCCACCGGGTTGGGCACTGATGCGGCAAACGGCAGGATGTCTTTCAGTTGGGCCTGGGCATCCTGGCTAAGCCGCGGCATGTTCACACCCAGATCGGACAACAGGTCGGCAGCGATGGTGGCATGCCCGCCGCCGTCCGCCAGAATGGCAATATTGTTGTTCTCCAGAGGGGGCAGGCTGGACAGGATCTCGGCCGCCGGAAAGAGTTCATCGGGGTTTTCAATCAGGATTATACCGGCGCGTTCAAGCGCACCTTTGGTCACTGCAAAATCACCGGCCAATGCGCCGGTATGCGACCCGGCCGATCTTTTGCCTGTGGATGAGCGCCCGCTTTTAAAAAGGATGACCGGTTTTTTATGGGTCGTCTCATATGCCTGTTGTAAAAATTCGCGCCCCTGTCGCATGCCTTCCACGTACATCAATATGGCCTTTGTGGCGGCATCTTGACCGAAATATTGCAGATATTCATGAAATTTCAAATCTGCTTCGTTGCCGACACCGACATAGTAGGAAAATCCCTTGCGACTCCTTTGCGCAGCTTCCGTTATCAGTGTTAAAGCCATATTTCCGCTCTGGGTCAAAAGCGCAATGCTGCCCCGGGGCGTATCGCGCAGACCCACGAGATTGAGTTTTTTATTCAGGTTCATCATGCCGGAGGTATTAGGCCCAATTAAGCGGATGTTCCACTGTTGCGCCACTGCCACCATTTCTTCTTCCAGTTCACGGCCGTCCTGGCCGAGTTCCCCAAATCCGCCGGCAATAATTACCGCCCCATGTACGCCCTTTTTACCACAATCTGCAAGAATGGCGGGGATGGTTCGAGCCGGTGTCGTAATCAGCGCAATATCAACGGGTTCATCAATGTCCGCAACTTTTTGATAGCATTTAAATCCGAGTATCTCTTTTTCTTTGGGATTTACCGGAAACAATTTCCCTTTAAATTTTTCATTCATCAGGGTTCGAATCGCTTGAAAGCCTCTTTTGGTTTCATCTTTGGATGCGCCGACAATGGCAACTGATTCTGCGTTCAGGATCTTGTCTAGAGACATTTATCCTCCTATCCGTATTTTAGAAAGGATACAATTCATATACCGCCAGCCGACTGAAACAAATCGATTTTGTTTAATTCCGAGGCGGTTGACTTCCAAAGCCGGTTATGGTTGACTTCGCCGTCGGCATTATCGGCGAGCTATCACCTGTCCAATAAAAGAAAGCGGTTTAAAATCAGCAGCAAGCATCGGGTTGTTGTATGCACATAATCCGCCCAAGAAAATAGTGTATTTTTGAACGAAATGTCGAGATAATCAAATGCCCATTGCAATGGTCCGGGAAATTACCACACGTATTGTGGAAATGTAAATACCATATTGGAAACGAAAATGAGAATAATGAAATCAAAGAAAATGACAAATTTGAAGTGGTTAAATATGTTTAACCTTACAGTGATCGGCCAAAACGGACGAGAAAGTAACTGGCAGATGGCGACGCGCCAAAAACAGCCCAAATGTATAACCGGTGATTTTGGCCTCCCGGATGCAGTCGTGATCGTTCCCTTGCATATCGATTCAGACAAGATTGTTATCACCAGAGAATATCGGGTGCCCCTGGCCGACTGTGAATACGGATTTCCGGCCGGGCTGATCGATGAGGGCGAGACGGTGGAAGAGGCCGCGCGCAGGGAATTGAGAGAAGAAACCGGTTTGGGCGTCACCCGCTTTCTGAAAATCGGGCCGCCGATCTACTCATCGGCCGGAATGACGGATGAATCGGTCGCCATGGTTTATGTCGAATGTGAGGGCATGTCATCCACCGCCGATAATGAAGGCACGGAGCAGATTGAGGTATTATTCATGTCGCGTGAGGAAGTCTCCCGGCTGTGCAGGGATTCGAGCTTGAAGTTTGATGCCAAAGCCTGGCTGGTGTTGACTCAATATGCCGAACACGGTTTTGGATCGGGTTTTTGAAAATGAAATTTAATCTTTGCTGGCCTTATTTTAATACCTTAAGTATGATGGATTCATAAGCAGTCGAATTTATCAAGTGTATCGTGTATCGTGTGTTGTGTTTGGTGTTTGGTGTTTGGTTGTCTCACAGTCACCCGGAATGTTTTAATTTCGAACATAACACCAAACACATAATACAAAACACTCTTGTCAATAATGTCGCCCTTCTTACTTTTTATGAGACCAGCAACGCAATAATCGAATGAATGCAGTTAAGATTACAGCATGGTGAATATGACGATTCGCGAGTTATTTCTTTAACTCTACCAGTGTAGCCCCCCAGCCGCCGGCTTCGGGCGGTGCATCTTTAAAAGAGGCCACGCGTGCATTTTTTTTCAGCAGAGCGTGCACCCTTTTTTTCAACATGCCGCGTCCCTTGCCGTGGATGATACGCACGGTGTAAATACCGGCCTGAATACATTCGTTGAAATAATCCTCCAGCAGTTCCGGCACTTCACCGGGTTTGAAGGTGTGTAAATCGAGCGTGCCGTCAATCGGCAGCCGCATCGGTTCCATGGCAATATCTCCTTAAGTTTTCAGTCAATGCCATTGAAAATCCATACAGAATTCATATACAGTATAATAATAAGTGACTCCCGCTACATCTGGAGGACAAAATGATGCCTGCGACATTATTCGCCGCGGTCGGGCTGGTGGTTTTTGCCTACTTGTTCGGTTCGATTCCTTTCGGTCTTGTCCTGACGCGCCTGTTTACTTCCGTTGATATCCGGCGGGAAGGCAGCGGTAACATCGGTGCGACCAATGTTAGACGCCTGGCCGGAACACCCCTTGGCATCCTGACCCTTGCCGGTGACGCATCAAAAGGCGCTTTGCCCGTTTATCTGGCCCAGATGGTTACCCCAGCGCCCATCATTGCGCAAGAAGTGTACGTATCCGTTATTGCCCTGGCCGCATTTTTCGGGCATCTGTATCCGCTGTATATGAAACTGAAAAACGGCGGCAAGGGCGTTGCGACCGCCGTGGGCGGTCTGGCGGTCATTTCACCGGCAGCTGTAGTAATTGCCCTAGCGGCATTTCTTCTGGCGGCCGGGTTGAGTAATCGGGTCTCCGCCGGTTCATTGACGGCTGCGGCGATCTTACCACCGGCGATTTGGTGGGCAACGCGCATGCCTGTTTTTGGCGTGTGTGCCCTGATCATGGCCCTGTTGATCTATGCCCGACACAGGGATAATATTAAGCGCCTGTTAAACGGCACCGAGCCGCAAATCAAATCGAAATCTGGAAATCGCTGATTCAGGGAACTTTAATCAAACACGCAAATCCTTGTCCTCCGGGCTCGGATTTTTTGCTTATTGCGCTACAAAAAAGTCCACAGGAGTGTCACCAGGCCCGCCAGGGGAAAATTCGATTCCAGCAAGAACTCTAGGCGGACACCCGGAATTATCAGACCGCGTTCGTACACTCGAAGCACGGCGGCAATGAATACCGGGCAGATCAGCAGGAGCAAGCCAAGGCTCAGGACCAGTTTAAGGGCACTGGATATGAACAAAACTGCCAGCAAAATCAGCAAAACAGATTTTAACAGACGCAGCGTGCGCTTTTCGCCCAGCAAAATCGGGATCGTTTCTTTGCCCACAATTCTGTCGCCCTGCATATCCAGGGTGTCAAAAGAAGCCGTGCGGACAAACACCAATCCGGTTGACCACAAAAATACCAGAATAGTGCTCAGATTCGGTGTACCATCAACCGACAGGGATGGAAACAGACAGGTCACGACACCCCAGGCCATCGCGATCAACAATGTTTTGGAACCCGGTATATCTCTAAGGCTGCGATAGCGCCCGGCCGTAATAAATTTGGGGATAATCGGCAAATTGTATGTGAGGCCCAAAAGGCTCATGACCAGGAGAATCAAGAACGGCATCCGGCCCACGCTGAAAGCCAGGATCAGTCCGGCGGCACCGGAAAGCGCCGCAAGCACCGAGAGCGACACCCGGTGGTGGATGTAGAAAGATGCCCGGCCGGGATCATTGTAGCGATCTGATTGCCCGCCGGTCAGGTGATTCAATATATGCATTGACTGAATATAAAGAATGGAAATCACGGTATAGGGAAGGTAGTGTTGAATACCGAGTAATTGCGTACACGCGTAGCACAGACATCCGGCACCGAGGGAAACGTAAATATTGGTTAGCAGTAGTGTGCGTTGCAACGTAAATAACGCCCGGTGCCATCCGCGGGCTTTCTTAAAACGCAAGGCTTCCAGCGCCTTGTACACCCGTTTGATTATCCAGTTAGGGGTTGATGCGCCGGCAGTGATACCGACAATTTGGCTGGTGGACAGCTCCTTTAGGTCAAGTTCTTCCAGATCCTCTTCCGTTTCGATGTGGTAAGCCGGTTTGCCGGACTCTCTGGCTATTTCAGCCAGCCGTCTGGTGTTTCCGCTGTTGCTGCCGCCTACGACGATGACCGCGTCAACGCCTGCGGCCAAACGTTTTACTTCAGCCTGGCGCCGTTCGGTTGAATCACAGATAGTATCGAAAATTTTATAATGGGGGTGCTTTTGCCGGGCCCAGCGTTTTACGTCTTCGAAAAAATGGGTGTTCTGGGTGGTTTGCGCAACGATAATCGCGCGTTCAAAGGCCGGCAGGCGGTCAAGTTCTTCAATGCTGCCGGCGACATAACCGTCTTGGTCGGCGTAACCGAGCAGGCCGATTACCTCCGGGTGGTCCTTGTCTCCGATAATGATGGCGGCATACTGTTGTTTGGCGTGCTTGCGGATTATTGTCTGCACTTTGATCACCCGCGGGCAGGTGGCATCAATGACGTGAAAACCGGCTTTTTTCAATCGGTCTTTTGAATCGGGTGGAACGCCGTGCGCTCTGACCAGCACCGTACCGGTGCCATGATCGGGAATATCATTCAGAACCGATATCCCTTTTTCTTCCAGAAGGTTCAACACCTGGGCATTGTGAATAAGGGGCCCGAATGTGTAGATGGGGCCTTCATGCTCGCCGGGAGTATCCATGACCAACTCTACGGCTCGGCGCACGCCCATACAAAACCCGGCGGTTTTGGCGATTAATATTTTCATTGAATCCAGATCTCAGCGGGCCGGCCATTCTGAAGGGCAAGCGGCGCAATACGGCTGTCATGTCTTCCAGGCCTAGGCCCAACCGACAATAGATGCGGCCCAGCGTGGGAATATTCAGTGGCAGTTATTTTAAAAATATTTTATGATTGACGAGAGACAACGCATGTATATGCGCTTTCAGAAACTTCTGCTCACCGAAAATACTGATTAAACGTAGACCATCTTCTTCCGGTTCCACTCTATCTACTGATTCCATGACCAGCGTCTCTTTGTCGGCGTCTACCAGATACGCATTGGCTTCACACATGCTACGTTCCTTTTCTTTAACTTTCAATTAAATGATTTAAATGCGTTTCGATCAACTCCTCAATCAGGTGGGGCAGCGGGAGGCTGGAAGTCCCGATGATTTGCACATTCTCCTGGGACAGGGGCAATAGAAATTTATATGCAGAGCTGCCGGCTACGGCTGCGGCCATTCTAGGCGTAACTTCCCCCATCATGGCATGGGCCATGATAATGCCGATCGGTCCGACGATCACATCCACCTTATCTGCCGTCTGTACTATGGCGTTTTCGCCGGAGGCGCCGCGGTTGGCCCTGGCTTTGAGCATTTGAGCGGTTGCAATCGCATTGGTTCCGATGGCGATAATCTCGACACGCTCTTCATAGGCTTCCTTGAGCTTTTTTATAATGGCACTGCCGATACCGCCGCCCTGACCGTCGATGACACAGATTTTTTTCAATATCGCGCTGATGATATACACTCACAATTTGCGGATTTTGGTCATATTCCTACGCATCTGTTTGGAAAGACGCCGGCGGGGTCCTTTTTTTTTAGTCGTTACCGTCCAGCCGTTATTTTCACTTTCCTCATCAGTGCCTTTCAGGTGCATGTAAGCCGCCAGCATGAGTTTTTCTTCAAATTCAGATGAATTGATGGTTGCCGACTTATATTGCAGAGCCGCATTGATGACCTCGCGATCGGAGCTGACGATAAGCGCCCTTTCTTTTTCCCTTGACGCCATTTTTTCGATAACCGCATCTGCCGATTGCCCCCCACTGGAAAACTTGATGTCGATTCCTTTTACACGATCCCGGTATTGCGAATGGACCGGATCGTTGGGACCGTCGAAAACCACCGTAATTCTGTGGGATTTGACCCGTTTGTACACGGCCAGCATGTCGACCAGGGTCTCGCGACCGGTCTGCATGTCCTGCCGGTCCAGGGCACTTAAGGAATTTGAGTTTCGAATCAGGTTGTAACCATCGATGATGATGTGAATCGACATGTGCGTTGTGGCGTTGTAAGGTTGAACAGTGGCTGATATCCAAAACAGTTTGGCGCTTTGGGCCCGGTGTTCTGGAATTTATGCATTTCTTTTGTGTTTTTTGTGGTTATTTTTTCAACATATGGATCAATCGATCCAAATCGTTATCATCGTAAAAATCAATCTCGACCTTGCCGGCTTTACCGCGGCGTTTGATCTGCACCTTGGTACCGTAATACCGCGATAGATCATCCGCAATGTCGGACAGGTAAATATGCTCTGAAGAGGGCTGACTTCTTGCCGGTTTGTTTGCAGCCGTTTTGGTGTGTTTAACCAGGTCCTCTGTTTCGCGGACGGAAAGACCTCGGGCGAGGACCATTTGCCAGATTTTAATTTGCTCGGCAGTTTTCTCGATACCTAGCAAGGCTCTGGCGTGTCCCATACTCAGCGTACCGTCGACGATACTGGCCTTAATCTGTTGCGGCAGGTTTCTCAGCCTTAGAAAATTGGCTACTGCCGATCGGCTTTTACCCACGCGACCAGCTGCCTGATCCTGGGTCAGTTTGAATTCGGTGATCAGGAGGTGGTAGGCTTCGGCTTCTTCCATCGGATTGAGGTCTTCGCGTTGAATGTTTTCCACGATGGACATTTCAAGCATTTGTTCATCGGTGACGGATTTGATGACCACCGGCACCTGCACCAGACCTGCTTTGCGGGCTGCTCTCAGGCGGCGTTCACCTGCCACCAGTTCATATCCGTCATTGGATTGCCGTACCAGCAAGGGTTGAATAATTCCCTGGGCTTTTATCGAGTTGCTCAGCTCCTCCAGGTCTTCTTTGGAAAAATGCTGACGCGGTTGGAAGCGATTGCGATGAATCAGATCGATGCTACACAGAAAATAATCCTTCGGTTTTTCTGTTTCCGGCTCAATGCCCGGAATAAGCGCATCAAGGCCTCGGCCCAAGACTCGCTTTTTCACTTTTTTCTGTCCGGTTAGGGAATTTCTGTTCATCCTTGCTCTCTGAATACCTGCATAGAAATGTTTATTGTACATGGGCCGGATCTGCGGCCCGGGTGTCCATGATTTCTTTTGCCAGCTCAAAATAGCTTTTTGCACCGGTTGAGGTCGCATCATACAGCAAAATCGGTTTACCGAAACTCGGTGCTTCGCCAAGGCGTATGTTTCTTGGGACAATTGTTTTGAAAACCAGGTCCTTAAAATACTTTTCAGCATCGTCGGCCACCTGGTACGAAAGGTTTGTCCTTCTATCGAACATGGTCAACAAAATGCCGGCGATCGTAAGGTCCGGATTCAGGCTATGTTTTATCCGCTTGACCGTCTGCAGCAGCTGACCGAGCCCTTCCAGGGCATAAAATTCGCACTGCAGCGGTATGAGCAAAGAATCGGCGGCGGTCAGGGCATTTACGGTCAGAAGGCTCAATGAAGGCGGACAATCCAGAATTATGTAGTCAAAATGGTTGGTGATACCGGATAACAGTCTTTTTAACGAGGTTTCCCTTCCCGTCGTCGACATCATTTCAACTTCATAACCGATGAGCTCCACATTGGAGGGGAGGATTTTTAAGGATTCGATGTCACTGTCCAAAATGAGATTGTGGACAGCGATGCTGCCGAGCATGCCGTGGTAGAGGGTGTTTTCTATGCGGTGTTTGTCTAGTCCGACACCCGAGGTTGCATTGGCCTGCGGATCGCAGTCCACCAGAAGGGTTTGTTTTTCCGAGACAGCCAAAGCCGCCGACAGGTTTACGGCCGTTGTTGTTTTGCCGACCCCCCCTTTTTGATTTGCTATACAAATTATATGTGCCATGATCGGCAACCTAACATAATATAAGAAGTTTGAAAAGTGTTTAAAAATGTGCCATGTTGGTATAAATAACTCGGTTTTAATTGAACTAAGCGAATCCCGCCTCGGAGGGATTTTATTATAATTTTCTGGGTTATAGGGATTGTCCAAATAAAGTTCCGTTATTCAGGATTTGTCTATCAGTTAAGATTGTATTTGTTAGATGCTTGATGCCAGATTCAGGATACCAGATACCGGATCATGGTATCGCTTCGCTCTTTCTTTCTATATAAGAGCAAAAATTCTAGCTTGTAAGTTGAATCCTGGACACCAGATGAAAAGATGAATATAAATCAAAGGTTTCACTTTGTGTCTTAGTGCCTTTGTGGCAATTTATTCCGGTTTATCCGGGGGTGTGAATGGTTTACCTAAGAAAAATTTCAAAAATCGTCTTCATATTTATTATCATTTCCGGTGTTCTCTCTTCGAACATATCTTCAGGCATTACCATCAAGGAAGAGGAGAAGCTGGGCCGCGAATATATGAAGATTCTCACCGCAAACCTGCAAATTGTCGATGATCCGATGATTGCCGACTATATTAATAAACTCGGTAGAGAGCTCGTTGCGGCCTTTCCACAGCAGCCTTTTTCCTATAATTTTTATGTGGTTCAAGAAGAAGTTTACAACGCTTTTGCCATACCGGCCGGAAATATTTTCATTTATACCGGGCTTATTGCAGCCATGGAAAGTGAGGACGAACTTGCCGGTATTTTGTCTCACGAAATCTCCCATGTGTATTGCCGCCATATCTCGCAGAAAATCGATCGATCGAAAAGGCTCAATTGGGCTACTATGGCCGGGGTCGCCGCCGGTATTCTGCTGGGCATGGCCGGAGGCGGAGAGGCGGCCGGCGCTGTCACCGTCGGATCGATGGCTGCCGGTCAATCCGCCGCCTTGGCCTACAGCCGGGCCGATGAAATCCAGGCGGATCAGATCGGTTTGGTATATCTGGCAAAAGCCGGCTACAGCGGTGAAGGCCTGATGACCGTCTTGAATAAAATCCGGGCCAAGCAGTGGTACGGCACGGACCAGATACCCTCTTACCTGATGACGCATCCGGCCGTGGAAGATCGCCTGGCGTATATTGACACCCAATTAGCCAAAAGCAGATCAAAACCGGAGCCTGCGGCCGGCAGCGGTTCCAATTCGTTTCAATTAGTTCGCACCAAGATCGTCGCCCTGTTCAGTGACGAAACTGTGGCCTTGAGAACCTTTCAAGGTGCCATTGAAAATAAACCGCAAGATCCTTTGGGGTATTACGGCTTGGGACTCGCCCTTGCCAGAAGCGGCAATCGTGAAAAAGCAATCGACGTATTAAAAAAAGCGCAAAAACTAAATGCGTTCAGTCCGGAGATATTAACCGCACTGGGCCGGATTTACTATCAGGACGGGCGTTATCCGGAGGCCCTGACCACGCTCGAGGGGGCTGTGAGCCTCGCTACGGACAATGCGGAAAGTCTTTTCTATCTCGGGCGCACCCAGCTGGAGACCGGCAATTTAAAGGGAGCCGAGGCATCTTTTACGGCTCTGTTGAAAAAGAAACCGGTCAACCGGCAGGTGTTTTATTTTTTGGGCAAAACACACGGCAGGCAGGGAAATTTGGCCGAGGCCCATTACTATTTAGGGATCTTTCAACTGCAGAAAAGAGATCTTCGGGCGGCACGCATCCAGTTTACGCGTGCGTTGGAAAAAACGCAGGATCCGACGCGGCGGGAAGAGATCGAGAAGGTCCTTAAAAAGATTGATGATCAGCTTGCCGCCCGAAAAAAGCAGCAACAGCATTAAGCGATTGACCAGGATTTGTTCTAAGATAGAAAATCTGATCCTCTGGACCAAGTTAGAGATAATCTACTGATGCCTTGGGGTGCTGGAATACTGGAATGTTGGAATAATGGGTTCAGAAGGGTTAGATCTTTTATGAAAACCTTTCGTGAATCAGAGATTAAACTCAAGCTAATTTCCGTTTCTTAAACCCAATATACCATTTCTCCACTCCTCCAAAGGCGGATCTTCGACATTCCATCATTCCAATGGGCGTCTAAAGGTGAACGCCATACCGCTGGAGTGAAATCAATGCTGGGTACTCCGGACCGTGTTCTGTACTTCTAAACGACCGGAACAGGCGATCAGGGGCGATCGAAACGGGAGAATTGCATCGTAAACGTTCCCCGCCCCTGGGTGGCCGACCGCAGAGAAGTCGAATAACCGAACATGGGGGCCAGCGGGACGACGGCTTTAATGACCTGGACCCCCATTTGAGATTCGATGGCTTCAATCTTACCGTTGCGGGCGTTCAAATCTCCGATCACATCACCCATGAAAACCTCGGGAACAAAGACTTCCACATCCATGATCGGGTCAAGTAGATAGGGATTTCCTTTGGATAACGCCTCCTTGCATGCCATGGAAGCGCTTACGGTGTAAGCCAACTCCGTTCCGAGCGATTCTTTGAAGGCACCGCCGATAAGCACGGCTTCGACATCCACCACAGGGTAGGCCATTAGGGTACCGCTTTCCATTGCTTCCCGCACGCCTTTTTCTATGGCCGCGACGAACGCCTCCGGAATGATCTCCGCGGTGACTGTCGATTTAAATCGAATACCGCTGCCTCTGGCCAATGGCGTTAGCTTTATCTCGACCTCACCGAATTGACGCTGGCCTGAAATTTCTTTGTCGAAGACTGCGCGGGCTTCGGTCTCGGTTTCGATTGATTCGCGGTGAACAACCTGGGGTTTTCCGACGTTGACCTGGGTGTTGAATTCGCGAAGCATGCGACTGATAATGACTTCAAGATGGAGTTCTCCCATTCCGGACAGTATCGTCTGGCCGGTATCTTCATCCTGACTGACGCGCAGGGTGGGGTCTTCGGAAACAAATTTTTCAAATACTTGCGCGAGTTTTTCCTGGTCGGAATGGGTTCTGGGCTCTACGGCAATGGAGATAACCGGTTCGTAGAATTCAATGTTTTCCAGCAATACCGGGTGGCTAGACAGGCAGAGGGTCTCACCGGTCGAGGAGAGCTTTAAGCCGACAACACCCACGATGCTGCCGGCACCGACCGTGTCGATCCGCTCGCGTTTATTGGCATGCATGCGCAGGATGCGCGCGAGTTTCTCCTTTTTTTTCAGCTTAGGATTGTAGACATCCTCGCCGGCTTTCATCCGCCCACTGTATATGCGTACATAGGAGAGTTTGCGTCCTTCAATCATGGATACTTTGAAGATGAGTGCGGCCAGCGGCTTGGTATCGATTGCCTTGCACACGACGCTCTCGCCGGTCTCGGGATGAACGCCCCGGATCGGGGGGATGTCAACCGGGCTGGGGAGAAATCGCACAATGGCATCCAGCAGGGGCTGGATACCTTTGTTTTTCAGCGCCGCACCGCACAGCACCGGCACCAAATCCAAGTTGATGGTTGCCCGTCGAATCACCTCTAATAGGGCCTGGGTGTCAATCGGTGCATCGGACAAATAGGCTTCCATTATATCATCGTCGTGTTCGGCCAGCGCTTCGATGAGCTGATCCCGATACTGCTGTGCCGTATCAACGAGATCTTCAGGGATTGCGACCGCCTGGTAATCGGCGCCCAGCGTGTCATCGTCCCAGACAATTTGTTGCATCTCGATCAGGTCGATGACGCCCGTAAAATTATCTTCAGCCCCGACCGGCAGCTGGAGAATGAGCGGGCGGGCGTTGAGTTTTTCTTTCATCATTTCGACAGTTCCCAGAAAATCAGCACCGACACGGTCAAGTTTGTTTACAAATGTAATTTTGGGAACCCGGTATTTGTCGGCTTGACGCCACACCGTTTCAGATTGCGGTTCAACGCCGCCGACCGCGCAGAAAACCCCGATGGCTCCATCGAGCACCCGCAACGAGCGTTCAACTTCAATGGTAAAATCGACGTGCCCGGGCGTGTCGATGATCTGTATTTCGCTGCCTTCCCATTCGCAGGTCGTCACGGCCGAGGTGATGGTTATCCCGCGCTCCTGTTCATCGGGCATCCAATCCATTACGGCTTCACCGTCATGAACTTCGCCGATCTTATAGGAACGACCAGTGTAATACAAGATCCGCTCGGTGACGGTCGTCTTGCCGGCATCGATATGGGCAATGATGCCAGTATTGCGGATTTTATCGATTTTTGCTTTTTTTATCATCTTATCAGCAACATGTCAGCCTTAAACGGGTAGCGAATATCGATATGCCCCGACAGGGTAAACGCTTCCCGGCCGCCGATCAATATTTTGACTGCTTCGATTTCCGGCACGTTTAATATGAGCGAATTTACAATCGAATAAACGGTCATGATTTCCGAACGGCACCCTCCCGGATGTTTTTCGGTTACCGTCTCCGTCAAGTCGACGTAAGCTGTTCCGTTGCCGGTCAGGAACATAGCCCGCAGCTGCGTGCCGGCAGGGATCGTTCGCATCAGGTCCGTCCGGGGCCCCTGGAGCAGCGCCTCCATGATGCGCTTGCCCTGCTCAATCGGATTTTCGGCCGAGGTAATGACCCGTTCTTCCGAAAGCAAAAACGAGTTGTTTTTATCGGCAAAATAAACATGCATAACCGACTTTTCAGCCTGCGGGCGAGCAGTCGGTGGATTTTTTATGTCCGTTTCGACGGGCTCGGCCCCCAGACGGATAGCAGCGGCAAGCAGCAGAAGCACAACCAAACTGGTCGCCAGCAGCTGTGTTGAACGATACGATTTCAGGAACCCGTTGAGCATATTGTTCACGCAGTCAAAACAATTAAAATAAGCTTCGATTTATAAAGCCAATCCGCTGCCGATGTCAAGTAAAGATGGAATTGGAACAGAGTAATGTCAAAGTAATTGTGCATATCATGGTTGACCAATAATTACCTCACGCAAAGCCGCAAAGACGCTAAGTTTTCAAGATTTTTCTTTGCGTCTTAGCGCCTTTGCGTGAGAAATTAATAATTTGGCTTTAATGCAATGATTTCAATGCTATGTCCGAAAGAATGACTTATCCTTGGGAACTGCAACGGTAGTAGGATGTCGGCAAATAGAAACGGCCGGCCGATTTTCGGCCAGCCGTTGCGAACTGGAGTTGGTGGAGCTGAACGGGATCGAACCGTCGACCTCATGACTGCCAGACCGAGCTATGAGAAATCGCATAACCGTCTGAATCAGCGTAACATATTGACAATTAAAGGAGATTTTCTCAGCCCGGTTAGTATAAACTATAGACAAAAAAAGTCGAAAAATACAACATTTTCGACAGTGACTGTCAGAAGTTGTCAGAAGTTGGTTGAAATGATGCCAGAAGTCAAGTAATTTTAAGCCAAGATTTGGGGATAGGTTCTGCAGACCGATAAAGCCCGGTACTCCACGCCGGGCCTTCCCTTAATCCAACAAAGTGGAGTCTACGCCTTGTGGAGGGGCACCATGGAAATCAAAAAGCCTACCTTCAGAATCCTTTCTACCGAATGCAAAAGAATTTTTCCCGACAGTGACGGGGAAAACCATTCAGCAGATCTGGATGAAATAAAACAAAAAATCACCGAAGCGCTATTTAAAATAAAAGATGGTAAGGTAAGGGTGCGAACCGGGAGCCCGCGTTCAAACCGCCCTCAATACATCCCTACTGAATGTGGACCGAGAAAATTAAATAGGATGCTGAACCTTATTGCCGAAAGGGTATACAGATACAGCTGGCAAATTGAATTGGATGATATTGCTCGATGCGCCGAACTGGAAATTGAATATCGGCTTGGTAAAATCCGGGAATATTTAGAGAGCTATGCAGAGGGAGCAGAGCCCGGCAATCAACGCAATCGCCTTTTTAATAAAAAGGCTGTAAATGATGCGATGGAGATCCTTAGAAAAAATGCAATTAAAAGACTCCGTGAACAAATAGACAAACCAAAAAATATGAGTAGTGATGTAAAGGGCTTCATCCCAGTCAATCCACGATCCCCAGCTTGGCAAGAGGAACAAGAGAATCCTTTGATAGCTGAAATACGAGACATCTTTAAAACTCGCATCCGGGATCACCAGGACCTACGAGACCATCTCATTTATTTTGTGGCTGAAATATTCAGAGTTTGTGGTCTATGGGATGGAAAGAACTGCTTTGAAAGAATGGCAAAACGATTTAAAAAACTAGGTTGAGAGTCGCGTTTTACACACCACTTCAGAAAGTTTTCCCCAAGCTAAACTCCCTTAAACAAACACTTTTCAAGCCTATCATACCTGCTTAAATCTCCCCTTCTCAGAAAGTTTTCCGCATAAAAAGTTAATGAAATCAAAAGCTTAGCTTGACATGTCTGGTATCAACTGGGAAAATCGGACCTATGAAATGCAAACCACGTAATTAACAAGGAATGCAAAATGATTGTTACCAAAATGAAAGTCAGGCGGCTGGAAATAGGAAAGACGCAAACGGATCTCTTCCTGCAAATTCAGGACACCTTACCTCTGGGAAGAATAACTGACACCTTTGGCTTAATTGGGGGATGTATATCCCCCGAGTTCGTAGACCAGTCGCAAATCTGTTCCGGGATATTTTTCTTCGGCA
>Ga0126332_10000142_pt1 | contig 29002 bp, 27 predicted proteins | sample InaspJWI42metaG_FD_94482 | JGI IMG/M metagenome (GOLD analysis project Ga0126332, IMG submission 94482) | Marine gutless worms symbiont microbial communities from Oahu, Hawaii - Inanidrilus sp. 2 OAHU.JWI-42 metaG | ecosystem: Host-associated > Annelida > Digestive system > Unclassified...
AGACTGACTGCGTCCAGTTTGAATTCTTTCGAATATTTCTTTCTCGTTGTCATTAATCGTTACCTCAGTTAAGTTTCATTATCTCTTAACTGGGTGGTATCAATCTATTGGACCATGTCAGATTGTGTCAATGCCGCTGCGCGCCTGCAGGCTCAATCGAAGGCATTAAACGTCGTCATTGTAGTAACCGCGGACGTAGTGCGCCTCGCGGGCGCCGATTTTAGCGGATTCCCATCACGGCAAATCATGCTGCGAGGCAAGCAGCAATCGGTGCTTGCCTATCACGTCGACAACCCGGGTGACATCGCCGTCGACGGATGGTAAAAGCATGCCGCCGGCGGCTTGCAATCGGGCCGACAAATCAGTTAACTATACCCAAGTTTCAATCAACCCGCAGCGCCGGAACGCCCCGTAATGACTAAAGTAAGCATCGAAAAATTCAATGAAATCATCAAGATCGAGCTACCTGCGGCGGCCGATACCGGTATCTATCTGCGCGACATCGAATCCGGCCGGGCCGAACTGGTACTGCCTTATAGCGATAATTCATTGCGTCCCGGGGGCACCATCGCCGGCCCCTTCATGATGATGCTGGCCGACGTTTGCATGTTTGCGGTGGTGTTGAGCATGTTGGGTGAAATCAAATTGGCGGTCACCACCAGCCTGAATATCAACTTCCTGCGCAAACCCGCCGAGTGCGATCTGGTCGCCAAGGGCAATATCATCAAACTCGGCAAGCGCCTGGCCGTGGTCGAGGTATCGATATTTAGCGAAGCAGACATCGTCGCCCACGCCACCGGCACCTATTCCATCCCACCGCAGGGCTGAAGCCCGGTGGCGATCGTCATCATCCCGGCGAAGACACCAATCAAGCTTTTCAAAACTCCGGCGAATTCACCGACCAGGACAATCTAAGTCCACCCGGGCAGGCAATAGAATAACCGTCCATGCGGGCTTGAATTGCGTCGAACAGACCCAATCTGAGGCTTGTCGGAAATATGAAATCTGCGCCAGGCCAAAATTTCGGAAAGCTACCGCCGCACGCGATTTTGCGCCAAATGAGAACCAGTTATCAAGCGCGGAATATTCCATTAAATTCTGATTGAAACTGACCTAGAATTACCGATAATGCGTCACTGCAGAGGTGTCGATCCGACGAGGATAGGACCCTGCGAGCTACTAATAGCGGTACTTTAAGGGTCGTAACGACGAGGAGATGAAGTAAAGGGTTTCGAAGACCCGCGACAAAAGGTCGCAAACCTGGACGAGATATTTTTGGACGCAGTAAGACCAGTAAACCTTATTTGGGGAAGACTGTCATGTTACGCAAAATCGAGGGTATAGTTCGAAAATACCGGGCGATAGACGTCCGTAACGTCCAACTTGAAATTCAAGGCGCCAGCAACGTTATCGATCTCAACGTCAAACAACCCTGGATCCTCAAAAACGGCGACTATGTCGTGGTCGTCGGCGAAGACGACGGCCGCTCCGGTAAATTCTACGGCTACGCCTACCGCAACGACACCATGGAAACCTTCGGCAAAAGCGATCCGGGTTTAATGCTCGGCTTGCGCTATATATTAATGGGTCTGCTCTTTTGCTGGGCTATCTTTCCTGTTTTCATCCACATTCCGGCCGGTCTGCGCCGACTGCAATTCGGACGCAAGATCGATCAGGCTGCCTCCATGCTCTGCACCACCTCCGGGTGATCGGGCAACGCTGATTGCTGCAATACCTCGCCGATACGGCGTTACTTATTGGTAAAGTACTCAAGCGATCCGTCATGGTGCCGGGTGGCAATATAAACCACGCCGTCGTATGAAGTCGACAAGGCAATCGAGGTTCGCTGCGCGAGCTCGGCGCGGAACGCTTTTTCATTTCCCCCACCGATTTTCAGGCCATGACCGAGCGGGGTGCTATGCAAGAGTCCCCAGGTATCGCGCGCACCGAAGCGTCTGACGGTATTGTCGAGCAAGGCCAGCATTATTTGTTTACGCCCGTCCGCTTCCAGATCGACAAAATCATCCATCGCTTCGGCGCCGGGTAACACCCGAAAAAAGGCGGATAGTATGTTTTTATCAGCATCGTAACTAAGCGCGCTGAGACATAAATCGGCTTCGTCCAAGTTATTGTTTTTTATAACAGTGTTACATTTACCCGCCTGGTAAAGCCGAAACAGGAATAAATCGAAAGCGCTGGCCGGCGTTTGCAGCATCTTCGCCACTTGCGGACCGGGAGCGGCAAGCAATTGCGGGGCGAGTAAGATAGCGCCCAGCAAAAAAAATTTCTTAATCATGTGGCACCTCGCCGACGCAAGCGAATCGATATCCGGGGGTAAGGTAAAAACGGCCGTCATCCTAGCCGGCCCTTGCCCGGGGATAACGACTCACTCTACTAATGAAACCTGAAAACCCTTGCTCTGATCAAAGGCGAAGTGGTTCCTGATTAGAGCCACCTGCGGCAAAGGCTCGGGGTAATACCAGATGCTGTTGGCCACCTCCCGGAAATTCAAATAGGCGGCGTCGCCCTTGATCGGGCAATGGGTGATCCGCTCGGATTCGGTTGTTTCCAGGGCGGTTATCAGCGACTCCGGAAAATAGATGACCGCGGCCAAATCCTTGCCGTCATAGTGCTCATCGAGTTTTACCGCCTGGATCGATTCCAGGACAGGTTCGCCGTTGAACGACACCCGATACCGCTGATCGGTAATTTCGGTTTTTGCATAATGCACCTTGTCTTCACTCATAATTTGCTCGTTTGGCATCGTAGGTTACGCCAGTTTACCCGATGATTGAGGAAAATTTTCAAGTCGAATCGGAATTAGCGGCGCTCAAGCCACCTAAAAACCCTACCCCCACGGGTCGTATCACTGCAATGCGATTGGGCAAAAAAAAAGCCGGAATCAAGTTCCGGCTTTGCGTGGAAAATCGATGAACGATTAATACATGTGCTGACCACCATTGATATCGAGGGTCGCGCCGGTGATAAACGATGCTTCGTCGGAAACTAGGAACAGTACGCCGCGAGCAATGTCGTGCACCTGTCCGAGGCGGCCCGCGGGAATCGTCTTGATGATCTTCTCCAGCACGTCTTGCGGTACCGCGCGCACCATATCGGTTTCGACATAGCCCGGTGCAATCGCGTTCACGGTAATATGTTTGGCCGCACCCTCGCGCGCGAGCGCCTTGGTGAAACCATGGATGCCCGACTTGGCAGCCGCATAATTGACCTGGCCGTATTGGCCGCACTGGCCGTTGATCGAGCCGATATTGATAATCCGACCGAACTCGCGCTCCCGCATGCCTTCGATTACCGCACGTGAACAATTGAAGCAGGATGCGAGATTGGTTTGAATAACCGCGTCCCACTGACCGAAATCCATACGATGCATGGTGCCGTCACGCGTAATTCCCGCGTTGTTGACCAGGACTTCAATCGGACCGAGGTCGGCTTCGATCACGGCGATGCCGCTATGCGCGGCATCGAAGTCCGACACGTCGAACTTATAAGTCTTGATCCCGGTTCGTTCGCTGAACTCCTGTGCGGCCTTGTCATTGCCGCCATAGTTCGCGGCTACCTTATAACCGGCATCTTTGAGTTCGACGCTGATGGCTTCGCCGATGCCTCGGGTACCACCTGTTACCAGAGCTACTCTGCTCATTTCATGTCTCCTTTAATAATTGATTAATAGTTAGCGTTCAACCGCCAGGGCAACCCCCTGTCCGCCGCCAATACACAGTGTTGCCAGGCCTTTGCTGGCGCCGGTGCGCTGCATACCATGCAGCAGGGTTACCAGTACGCGCGCGCCGGAAGCACCAATCGGATGACCCAATGCGATCGCCCCGCCGCTGATATTGACCTTGCCGGTATCCCATCCCAATTCGGCGTTTACCGACATCGACTGCGCGGCAAAAGCCTCGTTGGACTCGATCAAATCAAGATCCTCGACGGTCCAGCCGGCCTTATCAAGACACTTACGGGTCGCCGGGATCGGACCCGTACCCATGATCGCCGGATCGACGCCCGCACTGGCGTAAGACTTGATGGTTGCCATCGGTGCCAAACCCAGTTCTCGCGCCTTGTCTGCACTCATGATCAGCAGTGCGGCGGCGCCGTCATTGATGCCGGAAGCATTACCCGCGGTAACGGTGCCTTCGCGATCGAATGCGGGACGCAGATTGCCCAGGCCCTCGGCGGTGACACCCGTCTTGGGATACTCGTCGCGGTCGAAAACAACCGGATCGCCTCTGCGCTGCGGAATTTCGACCTTGACGATTTCTTGCGCGAATAGATCGTCAGCCTGGGCTTGTTCCGCCTTTTGTTGCGAAGCCGCGGCAAAGGCATCCTGATCATCGCGGCTAAAACCGAATTTCTTGGCGATATTTTCCGCGGTCACACCCATATGATAGTCATTGAAGGCATCCATCAAACCGTCGACCAGCATCGTGTCTTTCAGCTGCCAGTCGCCCATGCGTTGGCCGTCGCGCGATTTCGGTAGCGCGTGCGGCGCCAGACTCATGCTTTCCTGACCGCCGGCGATTATCACGTCGGCGTCGCCACACTTGATGGCCTGGGCGGCAAGATGCACCGACTTGAGCCCGCTGCCGCATAGCTTGTTAATCGTCATCGACGGGCATTTCTGCGGCAGCCCGGCTTCCATCGCCGCCTGGCGTGCCGGATTCTGACCTGTCGCCGTGGTCAAAATTTGCCCCATGATGACTTCGTCCACCTGATCCGGAGCGACAGCGTTGCGCTCCAGCAGCGATTTGATTACCAATGCGCCCAGCTTGCTCGCGGGAGTATTCGCCAGCGTTCCGCCAAACGCGCCAATCGGAGTTCGCACCCCGTCAACTATCACTACGTCTTTCATATCTGCTTACCTGTAAAAAAAAAGGCCCGGGGTATTATACGCCGGGCCGAACTTTTGGAGGAGTAAATCTAGGAAATCGTTTGATCGAGATCAAGCCGACTCCCGATGGAGCCGAACTAAGCTGCGGCTTTTTTGCCTGCCTTGTTCATTTCCTTTTCAATATTTTCGACGGTCTTCTTGGCTTGTGCCTGGGCTTCGGCCAGTGAACCTTCAAATATTTTTCCGGCTTCCGAAATCGCGGCTTCGATAGCTGCGGCGTTTTCTTTGGCGGCGGTAACCAACTTTTCGTTCAGGGCTTCAACGTATTTCTGCTGCATTTCGGCGGCGTCGTTCAAGTCTTTGGTTGCTACCAGAGCCTTGACATGAGCCAGGTTGCTTTGCATCAGCTCGGCCGCATTTGCGGATTGGCTTTGCATCAGTTTAACTGCCAGCGCAGTGTTGTTTTCGGCCAGTTTCATAGCCGGTTTGAGGCTGTCTTGGGCCAGTTTTACGAAATCTTCGTACATGATAATTACCTCGTTCAAATTTACTTTAATGGTTGCAAAATTTTATGTTGCACTGCAACAATACGCATAATATAGGGCTCGCGGGAGTAGATGTCAAGAATTTTGTTGCAGCGCAGCAAATAATTATTCATATTAGCCTATGTGATTGATTATAAAAAGAAGTATTGGCGCTCTGAACTCCCGACCGCCATGGCCCGGGGCAAACATATCCAGGTCGACACCACCGCACCGGACTTTGAGATTCCGATGTATAGGACAGGATTCGAGTTCCCGTTTAGACGATTTAGTTTAACTGCCCAAGCGTTACATTGAGATGACAACTGCAGGCAATAGAGGTGGTGCGCTCCACCAAAACCGGCGCTTCGGTTTAAGAACAGACCTTGTGCGATAACTCGCCAAGGTTGCGAATCACGAGCGTCGGAGCGATTTCCCAGGGATCGAGCACAACTCCATCGATGCGCTTCAGCCAGGCCGCCTTCATACCCGCGCTAACCGCACCTATGACATCGAAACCGTTGCTCGAAACCAGCCAGCAGGAACCGGGATCCACATCGGTGACATGAATCACGTGCCGGTAGACCTCGGGGTCGGGTTTAAAGGTATGCAGCTCGTCGACGCTGATCACATCCTCGAAAAAATGATCGATGCCAGCATGTTCTAGCACGGCGGTTACCATGTCCACGGTCCCGTTTGAAAACGGATAAAGTCGATGACCCTCGCTTTTCAACATTTCGAGGCTGGCAGGTACATCGTCATAGGCGGGAAGTACCCGGTAGGCTTGCATTAGGCTGTCCTTCACCGTGTCATTCAGCCCCGTTTGCAGCAACTGATCGGTATAATCGAGCGCCTGGCGGGTGCAAATCCCGAAATTCTGATAACGCTGCATCAGGCTGCGCCGCCACGTGTACTCGAGTTGCTTTTCCCGCCAAACCCTCGAAAACTCGACGGCGCCATCACCGACCTGTTGCCGTAACTCAGTGACAACCCCGTGTGGGTCGATCAGGGTGCCGTATATGTCGAAGGCCAGTGCACTACTCATGATTCGGATTCCCCATCTGCTTTCGGTTGGTAAAACTCGGGCCAGTGTTTTTTGACCACTGCTCCACTGCTCGACAAGGCGATACAGGTATCGATAATCGGCGGCTTATCGCGTCTCGGCCGCCGGGCTTCGCGTTCTTCGATCGCCGCGTGCAGTGTCTGGTATGCCGTTGCCGTGAGCTGGCCGAGCAAATCCATCAAGTGAGTGCAGCTAATATCGGTTCCGACACGTTCGCGCGCCTGTTTCATCCAGCCCATGCCAACGCGCAGACCGATCAGTTTGCGCATAGCGCCCGCCGCCTTGGGACATATGGAAAACGGGGTTTGATCGGAGGCCGCCTGTACGTCGTGAATCAAAAAGTCGAGATCGATCGTAAATCGCAGCCACATGTCGTGCACCGGATCGCCGGCCTTGATGATTCCTCCGCGATGCGATTCATCGTAGCCGCAGTCATAACTGCGGGTATCAACCAGGTGCACATCGATATCCCACAGGCCGTCGCCGCGCAAGAAGCCCTCGCAGTCGATCTTGCGATGATGTTTCTTTTCCCGGGCGGCGGCTTGCGGTAATCCCACGGCCTCAACCTGCCCACTTGCGCAGCAGCGCGGTGGCGGCGCGCGACACGGGATCACGCCCGAGAAAATCACTGATGAAACGACCGGCATCCAGCAGCTTATCCATATCGACACCGGTGGCGATATCGAGGCCGTCGAGCAGGTAGACCACATCCTCGGTAGCGACATTGCCGGTCGCACCCTTGGCATAAGGACAACCACCGAGACCGGCAATCGAACTATCGACAACCGCGACCCCGCATTGCATGACGGCGTAAATATTCGCCAGGGCCTGGCCATAGGTATCGTGAAAATGCGCGGCGAGTTGTTCCACCGGGCTGTGTTTAACCAGGATTTCGATCAAAGCCTGAGCCTGGCCCGGGGTACCGACGCCGATGGTGTCTCCCAGCGACACTTCGTAACAGCCCTTGTCGAACAGTTGCTGCGTTATCATCGAAACGGTATCGAAGGGAACCCTGCCTTCGTAAGGACAGCCGAGCACGCAGGAAATATAGCCGCGAATCTTAAGCTTCGCGGCCTGGGCTGCGTCGATCACCGCATTGAATCGTTCGATGCTCTCGGCAATCGAACAATTGGTATTCTTTTGTGAAAAGCTCTCGCTGGCCGCGGCAAACAGTGCGATCTCCTCGACCCCGGCTTCGAGCGCCAGGTCCAAACCCTTCAGATTAGGCACCAGCATCGGGTAGGACCGATCGGCACGCCTTTCGATCTTGCCGAAAACTTCCCCACTGGTGGCCATCTGCGGCACCCATTTGGGGGAGACGAAAGCGCCGCATTCAATCACCGGCAGGCCCGCATCGGCCAGTTTTTCGATCAGCTGTACCTTGATCTCGGCCGGCACCGTAACGGCTTCGTTTTGCAGGCCGTCGCGGGGCCCGACCTCGACAATCTTGACGCGTTCGGGAAGACTCATCGGCTTACTCGACCTCCAGTATCACCAGGGTATCGCCCTCATCCACCTGATCGCCGACCGCAAACAGGATTTCGCTGACGCGGCCACTGATCTGAGCAACGATGGCGTGTTCCATCTTCATCGCTTCAATGACGATCAGCGTGGAACCGGGCTCGACAGTATCGCCAAGCGCTACCGGCAACGCAACCACCGCACCCGACATCGGCGCCCGCGGATGATCCGCATCGGCCACATCGCTATCACCCGCGTGGCTGCGGTCGGGGAGCGCGAATCGGTAAACCTGCCCCTCGTGACTCAGGGTTATCGCATCGGCCTCGCGCAGCAGCGGAAATTCAATCCGCTGGTTATTCATTTCAAGCCGCATGCGCGCCGGCTCGATCCAGCCGCCGGCAAGCAAATAACTTTCGTTTTCCAGTTCGAAGCGCCAAGTCTCGTGCTCGCGCCGAACTTGGATCCGGTTGAGTTCGGCATCGTACTCGAGTTCGATGCATAAACCCGCGCGTAGATTCATGCGCCAGAGATCGCGCTGGTCCCAGGCCGAATGCCCACGGCCGGCATGCCGTCTTGGCTCAAGCGCGGGTAACATGGCCGCCGCCGCCAATACCTTGGCCTGCTGTAACTGCTGCGGATTCTGTGCCATCAACCGCGCCTGATGCTTGGCGATATAGCCGGTATCGAAATCAGCCGCCCTGAATTCGGTCATGGTCACCAGGCGGGTGATAAATCCGATATTCGTGTTCAGTCCCAGGATATGGTACTGGCGCAGTGCGTGAGCGAGTTTCGCCAGCGCAGCGGCGCGCGTGTCGGCGTGCACGATTAGTTTGGCGATCATGGGGTCATAGTTGATTCCAATCATGTCCCCGCAGCGCACGCCGGTATCGATGCGCACGCCGTGTTCCGCCGCCGGTAAGCTTAGATATTTGATTTGACCCGCCGCCGGCATGAAATCCCGCTGGGGCGTTTCAGCGTATATTCGTGCCTCGATGGCGTGCCCGTGACTCTCGATACCCGCTTGCTCTAGCGGTAGCGCACCGCCCGCGGCTACGCGCAGTTGCCATTCGACCAAATCCTGCGCGGTAATCATTTCGGTAACCGGGTGTTCGACCTGCAGCCGGGTATTCATTTCCATGAAATAAAAGCTGTCGTCCTCGTCGAGTAAAAACTCGACCGTACCGGCGCCTAGATAGTTAATCGCCTGCGCGCAATCGACGGCGGCCTTGCCCATCTGCGCGCGCAACTCGTTACTGATGCCGGGCGCCGGCGCCTCTTCCAGAATTTTCTGGTGGCGCCGCTGAATTGAGCAATCGCGCTCGAACAGATGCACGCATCCACCGTGACTATCGGCGAAGATTTGCAGCTCTACATGGCGCGGTTTGGTTAGGTAACGCTCGATTAAAACTTTATCGTCACCAAAACTGGCGCTAGCTTCGCGCCGTGCCGAGGTCAGCGCCGCGGTAAAGTCATGGGGGGATTCCACCAGGCGCATGCCCTTGCCGCCGCCGCCGGCGCTGGCTTTGATCAATTGCGGATAACCGATGCGCTCGGATTCCTGGATCAGCTTGGCCTCGGACTGATCGTCGCCGTGATACCCCGGTACCAGCGGTACCCCGGCGGTCGCCATCAGCGCCTTGGCCTCGCTCTTGGAACCCATGGCCTCGATGGCACTCGCCGGTGGACCGATAAAAACGATACCCGCGGTCTCGCAGGCGCGAGCGAATGCTGCATTTTCAGACAAAAACCCGTACCCGGGGTGAATTGCCTCGGCGCCGCAATCCTGCGCGACCTGGAGTATGCGCGCCGCATCGAGATAACTCTCGCTCGCCGCGGCACCGCCGATACAATAGGCTTCATCGCAGGCTTCCACATGCAGCGCGTCTTTATCGGCGCTCGAGAAGACGGCGACGCTGCTAATTCCGAGACTACGCGCAGTGCGCGCCACGCGGACCGCGATTTCCCCGCGATTGGCTATCAGGATCTTGGTAAACATTATTTCTTATGCACCCAGTCGGGACTGCGTTTATCGAGAAATGCGTTCAAGCCTTCGCGACCTTCGTCGGAAGCGCGGATCCTGGCAATGCGGGATGCGGTTTCATCGATCAAGTCCCGATCAATCGATTTACCCGCAATCTGGAGTATCAAATCCTTGGCTTCGGCCTGCGCACCGGGTCCGGCTTCGAGCAGGCTGTCAATCATCGCCTGCAGTTGCACATCGAGCGCGGCGTCATCGGCGGCGACTTCATGCACCAGGCCAAGCATAAGAGCCTGCTGTGCGTCGAAACGCTCCGCGCTCAGTAGGTAACGGCGCGCGGCGGGTTCGCCGATGGCGCGCACCACATAAGGCGAAATGACTGCCGGAATCAATCCCAGTTTTACTTCCGACAGGCAAAACAGCGCGCGCGCACTGGCCAGCGCGATATCACAACAGGCGACCAGTCCCACGCCACCGCCGAAGGCGGCGCCCTGAACCCGCGCAATGGTCGGTTTGGGTAAGGAATTGAGACGGCGCATCAGTTCGGCCAATTGTTGCGCGTCGGCCAGATTTTGCGCCGCGTCGTAATCGGACATGCGCCGCATCCAGTTTAAATCCGCGCCGGCGGAAAAACTCTTGCCCGCGGCGCGCAGCACCACGATCCGTACCGATGAATCGCCGGCCAGCTGGTTAAGAAGAGCGAGCAGTTCGCCGATCAGGGCATCGTCGAAAGCATTGTGCCGTTCGGGACGGTCGAGTTCGATCGAACCGACACCGCGTTCATCTATTGTTAAGCGGCAACCTGGCATGAGTTACATCCTGAAGATGCCGAACTCGGTATTCTCGACCGGGGCGTTCAGCGCCGCCGAGAGCCCGAGGCCTAGTACCCGGCGCGAATCGGCGGGATCGATGATACCGTCATCCCATAGGCGCGCGGAGGCGTAATAAGGATGACCCTGGTGTTCGTACTGCTCACGAATCGGCTGCTTGAAGCTGTCTTCGTCACCCTCGCTCCAGGACTCGCCGCGCGCCTCCATACCGTCACGCTTGACTTGGGCGAGCACGGTCGCGGCCTGTTCGCCACCCATCACCGAAATGCGTGCATTCGGCCACATCCAAAGGAATCGTCCGCCATAGGCGCGCCCGCACATGGCGTAGTTACCGGCACCGAAACTGCCGCCGACTACCAGGGTTAACTTGGGCACGCGCGCGCAGGCCACCGCGGTCACCATTTTGGCGCCGTCGCGCGCAATACCGCGGTGTTCGTATTTTTGCCCGACCATAAAACCGGTGATGTTTTGCAGGAATATCAGCGGGATGCGCCGCTTGGCGCACAGCTCGACGAAGTGAGCGCCTTTCAGCGCCGACTCCGAGAACAGGATTCCATTGTTGGCGACGATGCCGATCGGGATTCCGTAAAGATGGGCGAAACCGCAAATCAAACTAGTACCGTAAAGTTCCTTGAATTCATCGAACTCACTGGCGTCGACCAGGCGCGCGATGATTTCCCTGATGTCGAACGGCTTGCGCAGGCTGGTCGGCACGATACCGTATAAGTCGTCAAGCGGATAACGCGGTTCGACAATGTCGCGCAATACCAGGTCGGGTTTTTTCTCGCGGTTCAGGGTGGCAACGATGTCGCGCGCCAACGACAGCGCGTGTTCGTCGTTGAGCGCGTAATGATCGGCCACACCAGAAATTCGGGCATGCACGTCGGCCCCTCCGAGGTCCTCGGCGCTAACGACTTCGCCGGTAGCGGCCCTGACCAGCGGCGGACCGCCGAGAAAAATCGTGCCCTGCTGCTTGACGATTATCGACTGGTCGCACATTGCCGGCACATAGGCGCCGCCCGCGGTGCAGGATCCCATTACCACCGCGATCTGCGGTATGCCCTGGGCCGACATGTTGGCCTGGTTGAAAAAGATTCGTCCGAAGTGCTCACGGTCGGGAAACACATTGTCTTGACTCGGCAGATGCGCACCGCCGGAATCGACCAGGTAAATACAGGGTAGCTTGTTTTCCTGGGCGATCGCCTGGGCGCGCAAGTGTTTTTTAACCGTGATCGGATAGTAGGTACCGCCTTTAACGGTGGCGTCGTTGGCCACGATCATGCATTCGAGGCCATGGATCCGCCCGATGCCGGCGATCAATCCGCCGGCAGCGACGTTGTCGTCGCCATACATTTGGTAACCCGCGAACAGGCCGATTTCGAGAAATGGCGAGCCCGGGTCGACCAGCCGGTCGATGCGATCGCGCGGCAGCAACTTGTCGCGCCCAAGGTGTTTTGCGCGCGCGCGCTCCCCGCCGCCCTGGGCGATGATCGCAGCCTTGGCGCGCAAATCGTCGACCAGCTCGCGCATTGCGCTGCTGTTTTGCCTGAATTCGTCAGCCCGGTTACTGATTCTGGATTCGATGATACTCATTTTTATTTCGTGATTTCGCGCGCGATAACCATCCGTTGGATGTCGCTGGTACCTTCGTAAATCTGCGCAACCCGCACATCGCGCGCGATGCGTTCCAACGGAAAATCACGCAGATACCCGTACCCGCCCAATACCTGGATCGCCGCCGAACAGATACTCTCGGCCGCTTCGGAGGCAAACAGCTTGGCCATGCTGGCTTGCTTCAGGCAGGGTTCGCCGGCATCGCGCAGTCGTGCAGCATTATGCACCATCAGGCGCGCCGCTTCGAGCTGGGTCGCCATGTCGGCGAGCCTGAAGGCTACCGCCTGATGCTGGAAGATAAGCTTACCGAAACTATTTCGCTGCAGTGCATAATCGAGCGCACATTCGTATGCCGCGCGCGCCATGCCGACGCATTGGGCGCCGATTCCGATCCGCCCGCTTTCAAGATTCATCAAGGCGATCTTGTAACCCTGGCCCTCGGTGCCGATTAGATTCTGCGCCGGGATGCGGCAATCCTCGAGGAAAACCTGCGCGGTATCGGAGGCGTGTTGACCCATTTTCCGTTCCACTGCCCCGATCTGGTATCCCGGGTTATCGGTCGGCACGACAAAAGCGCTGATACCCTTTTTGCCGGCGGATAGGTCCGTGACCGCGAATACGATTGCGATATCGGCGTTTTTGCCCGAGGTGATAAAGGCTTTAGTGCCATTGAGTACATACTCGTCACCCTGTTTTTGCGCTCTCGTCTTGAGCGCGGCGGCGTCCGATCCGGCCTGGGGTTCGGTCAGGCAAAAACAACCCAGTTGACGACCCGATGCCAGCGGCTTGAGATAGGTATTTTTCAGGTAATCGCTGCCGAAACCGAGCAACGACCCGCAAACCACCGAGTTATTGACACTGAGGATCGTCGAACAGGAGCCGTCACCCGCGGCCACTTCTTCCAGCGCCAGCGCGAACGACAGGTAATCGGCGCCGCTGCCGCCCCATTCCTCGGGAATAATCATGCCATACAGTCCGAGTTCGGCCATTTCGCTTAACTGTTCGGCCGGAAAATGATGGTCGCGATCCCAGTCCGCGGCGAACGGCAACACCCGGTCGCGCACGTAATCCCGCACGCTATCGCGGATCAGGCTTTGTTCTTCGCTGAGAGGCATTGGCGCTTAAAGCAATTCGAGCGCGAGCGCGGTCGCTTCACCGCCGCCGATACAAAGCCCGGCAACCCCCTTGCTCAAACCCCGTCGCTGCAGCGCAGCAATCAGCGTAACGATAATACGCGCGCCGGAAGCGCCGATCGGGTGGCCGAGCGCACAGGCACCGCCGTTGACGTTGACCCGGGCATGGTCGAGACCGAGATCGGTCATCGCCGCCATGGTCACCACGGCGAAGGCTTCGTTGATTTCATAGAGATCGACATCGTCGCTGGACCAATTGGCGGCTTCCAGAACTTTTTTGAGGGCGCCGACCGGGGCGGTGGTAAACCATTCGGGTTCCTGGGCATGGGTCGCATGCGCGCGAATCACGGCCAAGGGTTTGAGACCGCGGCGCTGGGCCTCGGATTCACCCATTAACACCAGCGCCGCGCCGCCATCGGAAATCGAACTCGAATTGGCGGCGGTCACGGTGCCGTCCTGGCGAAAGGCGGGACGCAGCGTGGGAATTTTTTCAAGATTCGCATTGAACGGCTGTTCATCGGTATCGACTGTTACTTCGCCCTTGCGGGTCTTGATAACTACCGGCACAATTTCGTCGCCGAAGGCGCCGCTTTCGATCGCGGCCTGAGCGCGTCGCAGTGAGGTAATGGCGAATTCATCCTGTTGCTCGCGGGTAAAGCCGTATTTGTCGGCGGTAGCTTCGGCGAAGACGCCCATCAGCTTGCCCTTATCATAGGCATCCTCGAGCCCGTCGAGAAACATGTGATCCATCACCTGTCCGTGCCCCATGCGATAACCGCCGCGCGCCTTGGTCAGCAGGTAGGGTGCGTTGCTCATACTTTCGAGGCCGCCGGCCAGCATAATCCGATTGTTGCCGGCCAGCAGCATATCCTGGGCAAACATGGTGGCCTTCATGCCCGAGCCGCACATTTTATTGATCGTGGTGCACCCGGTGGCCAACGGCAATCCGGCCCCGAGGCTCGCCTGGCGCGCCGGCGCCTGACCCTGCCCGGCCGGCAGTACGCAACCCATGATGACTTCATCGATGTCGCCGGGCTGCAGCTGGCTGCGCTCGACCGCGGCCTGGATCGCGCTGGCGCCGAGTTGCGCGGCGCTGGCATCGGACAAAACACCCTGGAAGCCGCCCATCGGAGTGCGGGCGATTCCGGTTATGACAATGTTTTCGCTCATGATTCGTTACCTATGCAGTTTCGTTAAACAATTCCCGCCCGATCAACATGCGGCGGATCTCGGAGGTGCCGGCGCCGATTTCGTAAAGCTTGGCATCGCGCAGCAGGCGCCCGACCGGAAAATCGTTGGTATAGCCGACGCCACCCAGCGCCTGAATCGCTTCCAACGCCATCCAGGTCGCCTTTTCGGCGGCGTAAAGTATCGCCCCGGCGGCGTCCTTGCGGGTAGTTTCACCCCGGTCGCAAGCCTTTCCGACCGCATAAACATACGCCTTGGTGGCATTCATCGTGGTGTACATATCCGCGATCTTGCCCTGCATCAATTCGAATTCGCCGATCGGCTGGCCGAATTGCTTGCGCTCGTGAATATAGGGCACGACCGTGTCCATACAGGCCTGCATGATGCCGGTGGGTCCGGCGGACAGAATCGCGCGCTCATAGTCGAGACCGCTCATCAATACCGCGGCGCCGCGATTGAGTTCGCCGAGCAGGTTTTCCGCCGGTACCTCGACGTCCTCGAACACCAGTTCACCGGTGTTGGAACCGCGCATGCCGAGCTTGTCGAGTTTTTGCGCGGTGGTGAAGCCGAATTCGCGCTCCACCAGGAAGGTGCTGATGCCGCGCGAGCCGGCTTGCGGATCGGTTTTGGCATATACCACCACGACATCCGCGTCCGGGCCGTTGGTGATCCACATCTTGGAGCCGTTCAACAGATAACCCACGGAGGTTTTCTCGGCCTTCAACTGCATGCTGACCACATCCGAGCCGGAACCGGGTTCCGACATCGCGAGCGCGCCGATATGCTCGCCGCTGATCAGTTTCGGCAGGTATTGCTGCTTCTGTTGTTCGTTGCCGTTGCGGTTGATCTGGTTGACACAGAGATTGGAGTGGGCGCCGTAACTCAAGCCGACCGAAGCCGAGGCGCGGCTGATTTCTTCCATCGCGACGATATGCGCCAGATAACCCATATCGCTGCCGCCGTGGGCTTCCGGCACGGTTATGCCGAGCAGGCCCATATCGCCGAGCTTGGGCCAGAGCTCGTTGGGAAACTCGTTGCTGCGGTCGATATCGGCTGCCATGGGTGCGATTTCATGCTGCGCGAAGTCATGTACCGCGTCGCGCAGCAGATCGATGGTTTCACCGAGGTCGAAATTTAGCGAAGGGATATGAATCATACGATTTCTCCGGAGGTTATCCGTGGCTGCGCTTACGCTGGCCGGAATGTATTTGTTGCAACGCCTCATCGACATCGCGGGCGAGACGCTCGACATCCGCCAGCGCATTGTCGATATCTTTTCTTTGCGCATTCAGCATGTCGCGTCGATTGTCGAGTTTTTGCAGCATCAACTCGAGCTGGGCCTGCTCTCCGCGATCCGAATCGTAGAGATCGAAGGATTCCCTGATTTCGGATAACGACCAGCCGAGGCGCTTGCCGCGCAGGATTAGGCGCAGCCTGACTCGATTACGCTCGCTGTAGATACGCCGGGTGCCTTCGCGCCGCGGATCGAGCAAGCCCTCTTCTTCGTATAAGCGTAGCGCGCGCGAAGTCACGCCAAACTCATCGGCCAATTCGCCGATACTGTAGGTCTTGCTATTATTTTTTGCCTGACTCATGCGGTTCTCGTAATACTATTTAGGGTATAACGCCATCAGCGTACCGACCATGGTAGCCACCAGATTATCCCCTCCATCGCTGCCGGCATACAGCTCTGATTCGGATACGAACACGGTGCGCCCGGATTTACGCACCTTACCGACAGCGAGGAAACCATCGCCGGATGCCGGCGCCAGCAAATTAATTTTAAACTCGATGGTCAACACGCGAGCCTCCGCCGGCATCAGCGAAAACGCGGCGTAACCGCAGGCGCTATCCATAATCGTCGAGGATATTCCGGCGTGCAGAAAACCATCCTGCTGAGCCAGGTCCTGGCGGTAAGGCAGCCGGATTTCGACCCGTCCGGGCTCGACTTCACCCAGCGATGCGCCAATCAACTGCATCACGGTCTGTGCATCGAAGCTGCTGCTTACCCGGGTTTTGTAATCGGGATTTCTGGGTTCAAATTGACTGCTCATGTCGATACGAGTAAAAGAATTAACCGGAACCGCGCAATAAAGAGTGAATCGAAAGGTTGACGTTAACGTAAACGTAAGGTAATTTAATGCGCCGCAGATTGCAACTAAATTTTATCCCACTGAGGCCGCCGCATGAGTTCCGCCCCGGAAAAAGTGATTAACATCCCTTCGAGTTCAAAAAACCAACTCAAGGTCCGCTTCGTTACCGCCGCCAGCCTGTTCGACGGGCACGATGCGGCAATTAACATAATGCGCCGCATACTGCAGTCTTCCGGCGCCGAAGTCATTCACCTCGGACACAATCGCTCGGTCGCCGAAATTGCCGACGCCGCCATCCAGGAAGACGCGCACGCGATTGCATTGAGTTCCTACCAGGGTGGTCACGTCGAGTATCTCAAATACATGGTCGATATGCTCAAGGACCGGGGTCGGCCCGACATCCGTATATTTGCCGGCGGCGGCGGTGTCATCATTCCGGATGAAATACGCGCGCTCGAAGCCTACGGCGTCACCCGGATTTACTCGCCCGAGGACGGACAGACGCTCGGCCTGCAGGGCATGATTTCGGACATGCTGGAACGCTGCCAGTATGATCCCGGATTGCAGGCACCAAGCTCGCTGGCCCCCCTTGAAAAACATGACACCATCGCATTGGCGAGCCTGATTACCGCGCTTGAAAACGACGCCGTGGCGAGTAAGCTGCTGTCCAAAATCCGCCGGCAGCCCGCGACGCAATCGGCGCCGGTACTCGGAATCACCGGCACCGGCGGTTCGGGAAAATCGTCCCTCACCGATGAAATAATCCGTCGTTTCCGACTCGACCACGGCGACCAATTGAAAATCGCGATCATCGCGGTCGACCCGACCCGGCGCAAAACCGGCGGCTCGCTGCTCGGCGATCGCATCCGCATGAATGCAATCGACCACCCCAACATCTACATGCGATCGATCGCAACCCGTGACTCGGTCGGCGAGATCCCCGCGGTAGTCGCCGACGTGGTGGCGGCTTGCAAGCATTGCCGGTTTGATTTCATCGTGGTCGAAACCCCCGGCATCGGCCAGGGTGACGCCGCGATCGTGCCGCTAGTCGATAAGTCGCTCTATGTCATGACACCCGAGTTCGGCGCCCAGAGCCAGCTCGAAAAAATCGACATGCTCGACTTTGCCGATGTGGTCGCGATTAACAAGTTCGATCGCAAGGGCGCCGATGACGCCTACCGCGACGTTTGCAAGCAAGTGCAGCGGAATCATCAAGCCTTCGGCCAACCAATCGAGGAAATGCCGGTTTTCGGCACGATAGCGGCGCGCTTTAACGATGACGGCACGACCGCGCTCTATCAGGAAATCCTGGGCGAATTGACCGCTATCGGCCTGTCCGCCGGCGGTAATCGCCTGCCGCGGGTGGAGACGCGAAAATCGACCGCCGGCAGCGCCATCGTGCCTTCCGAGCGGGTACGTTACCTGGCCGAGATCGCCGCCGCCGTGCGCGAATATCACGCCTACAGCAAGCAACAGGTTAGCCTTGCGCGCGAACGCCAGCAACTGCTCGAATCCAGGCGCATGCTGAGCGAAACCAATTCCTCCGGGACGCTGGAGGAGCTCGACGCATTGATCGAAATGCGTGAAACGGCGCTCGATCAAAATTCGCACAATTTGCTACAGCAGTGGCCCGAAATTAAACAAAGTTATTCCGGCGACGAGTATGTGGTGCATATTCGCGAGCGCGAAATCCGCACCGATCTCAGGTACCAAACCCTGTCGGGATCGAGTATCTCCAAGGTCTCGCTGCCGGCCTTCGAAGACCATGGCGAGTTGCTGAAGTGGCTACTGCTGGAAAACCTGCCGGGCAGTTTCCCCTATACCGCGGGCGTGTTTGCCTTTAAACGCGAAAATGAAGATCCGACGCGCATGTTTGCCGGTGAAGGCGATCCGTTTCGCACCAACCGTCGCTTCAAGCAGTTGTCCGAACATTCTGAGGCGAAGCGCTTGTCCACCGCATTCGATTCGGTAACCCTGTACGGCTGCGATCCCCACGAACGCCCCGATATTTACGGCAAGGTCGGGAATTCAGGGGTTTCGATCGCGACGCTGGCAGACATGAAGGCGTTATACGACGGCTTCGATCTATGCAATCCGTCAACCTCGGTGTCGATGACTATTAACGGCCCTGCTCCGATCATACTGGCTATGTATCTCAATACCGCGATCGACCAGCAACTGGCCAAGTTTAGACAGCAAAACGAGCGCCAGCCGAGCGCGCAGGAAATCGACAAGATCAGCAATTGGGCACTGGAAAATATTCGCGGCACGGTACAGGCCGATATCCTGAAAGAAGACCAGGGCCAAAATACCTGTATCTTTTCGACTGAGTTCGCGCTCAAGATGATGGGCGATATTCAGCAGTACTTCATCGATCACCGGATTCGTAATTTCTACTCGGTTTCGATCTCGGGCTACCATATCGCCGAAGCCGGCGCCAATCCGATCTCACAGCTCGCGTTTACCCTCGCCAACGGTTTCACTTTCGTCGAAACCTATCTCGCGCGCGGCATGCATATCGATGATTTCGCGCCCAATTTGTCGTTCTTTTTCTCCAACGGTATGGACCCTGAATACACGGTCATGGGCCGCGTCGCGCGCCGCATCTGGGCGACCGCGATGAAGAACCTGTACGGTGCCAACGAGCGCAGCCAGAAGCTTAAATACCACATCCAGACCTCGGGCCGTTCGCTCCACGCCCAGGAAATGGACTTCAACGATATCCGCACCACGCTGCAGGCATTGATCGCGGTGTACGACAATTGCAACAGCCTGCACACCAACGCTTTCGACGAAGCCATTACCACCCCGACCGAAGAGTCGGTGCGGCGCGCGTTGGCGATCCAGTTGATCATCAACAATGAATGGGGACTGGCAAAAAACCAGAATCCGAACCAGGGCTCGTTCATCATCGAGCAGCTGACCGACCTGGTTGAGGAAGCCGTGCTGCAGGAATTCGAGCGCCTCTCGGATCGCGGCGGCGTGCTGGGGGCAATGGAAACCGGCTATCAGCGCGGTAAGATCCAGGATGAATCGATGCTTTACGAACATCGCAAGCACGATGGCTCGTTACCAATAATAGGCGTGAATACCTTCCTCAATCCCGCCGGTAACGAAACCTTCGAAATCGAGCTGGCCCGCTCGACCGACGACGAAAAGCGAAGTCAGATCAAGCGCTTGCGCGAGTTTCAGCAAAGCCATGCCGACACCAGCGAACAAGCCCTCGAGCGGGTTCGGGCAGCCGCTATCGGCAATCGGAATATTTTCGCGGAGCTGGTCAACGCGGTGCGCCACTGCTCGCTCGGCGAGATAACCAATGCCCTGTTCGAAGTCGGTGGACAGTACCGCAGGAATATGTGACAACTTTGAGGCGGAATCTTATAACGCGCCACCTTCGAGATTTGGGTCAGAGCAAAAACTCGAGAATTCCGGGTCAGAGTAAAAACCAGTGAGCTGGGCTTAACGACACACAATTCAGTTTAACGAGTTTTTGCTCCGAGTTTTTGCTCTGACCCAAAATTATTTGTGGGTTTGAGCTGAATTTAATTTTTAGAAAGAGAAACATGAAAATCAAGACAGTCGGCGTGGTTGGCGCCGGAACCATGGGCAACGGAATCGTGCAGGTCTGCGCCGCGGCGGGGCTTAAGGTAATCATGCAAGACATCGGCGATGCGCAGCTCGAACGCGGTATGGCCACCATTTCCGGCAGTCTGGATCGCCTGATCAAAAAGGAAAAAATCGAAGCGGCTGACAAACAAGCCACGCTCGACAATATCGAGACAAGCACCCAACTCGAGGCGCTGGCAACGGTCGATATCGTGATCGAAGCGGCCACCGAAAACGAAGCGCTCAAACTCGAAATCTTCGACCAGCTCGATAAGCTGGCTAAACCCGAGGCGATCCTGGCAAGCAACACTTCCTCGATATCCTTGACCAAAATTGCCGGTGCGACACAACGCGCAGACCAAGTCATTGGCATGCATTTCATGAACCCGGTGCCGATGATGGCCTTAATCGAATTGATCCGCGCGCTGCAAACCTCGGATGAGGTTTATCAGCAAGTGCACAAGCTGTCTGAATTCATCGGCAAGGTGCCGGTCGAAGCCAAGGACAGCCCCGGTTTCGTCGCCAACCGCATCTTGATCCCGATGATCAACGAAGCCGCGTACGTATATTACGAGGGCCTGGCCAGCGCCGCGGGTATCGACGAAATCATGAAACTGGGCATGGCCCACCCCATGGGCCCGTTAATGTTGGCTGATTTGATCGGGCTCGACACTTGCTACGCGGTCATCAAGGTTTTGCACGAAGGCTTCGGGGATTCCAAGTATCGGCCCTGCCCGATCTGGCAACAAATGGTCGACGCCGGCTACCTCGGCCGCAAGACTGGGCGTGGATTCTACACCTACGACGAGTAATCGGACAGCACTTGCCAGTCAAACCCCGGGGGGCCCGTCTTAGCAGCCAGCTCGGGGTCAGAGCAATAATTTCGGGTCAGGGCAAAAATTCGGCGCAATATCAATTATTGCTACAATCTCGCCGAAATTTTTGCTCTGACCCGAAATTTTGGAGTTTTTGCTCTGACCCCATCGACGCTTGAACCCATCGATGAGAGCTACGCCAGACTCGAAATATAGTCCCAGCCCCCTCGAACTTCGACTTGTAAAACGATCAGCTGCTTGGGAGTTCTAAAATACCTGCCAACCCGCGGCGAATTGCGAATGAATTCAGAGCATCCGCACATTGGCCTGGGTTTCAGTCGGTCCGCTTTACTCAATCCGCTTTCCCAGTCCCTGCACCAGCAAGGTTTACAGTTTTCGGGGATTGCATTTATTTAATCAATTGCCATCATTGAATTATCCAATGATGGTTCATCGGCACCTGTCAACGATATTAATTGCAAATCCACTATACAGTTCAAGCATTTAACGTTTTAATACGGTCTTGAGGAAACGCCCACAATATAAAGGCGAGTAACGATTAATAATTAGACAGGACGTTTACGTAAACGTAAACGTCCCCACCAGTTTAACGACATGTGTCGAATCCAGCCGGCATCGATCGATAAACATAAAACAAAATAAATAGTAGAAAACAACCGTAATGAACCAACAGGATAAGGATACTGCTCTCGACACCTTTCCCAAGCTGTTGCAGAGCCACGTGTTACTACGACCGACCCGGGATGCAATCCGAGAAAAAGATCTCGGCATCTGGCAATCCTGGACCTGGGCCGAAGCCGCTGCCGAAATCAGGGCACTCGCCTGCGGGCTGGCCAGGCTCGGGCTGAAGCGCGGCGAAAAACTCGCCATCATCGGCGACAACCGCCCCCGCCTCTATTGGGGCATGACCGCCGCGCAGGCGTTGGGGGCGGTTCCGGTACCGATATACCAGGATGCGGTGGCCGATGAAATGGCTTACGTGCTCGACAACGCCGACGTCAAGATTGCGCTGGTCGAAGACCAGGAGCAGGTCGACAAGATTCTCGAAGTCATGGAACGCTGCCCACAGATCGAACATATTATTTTCGACGATACCCGCGGGTTGCGCGACTATGAGTTTGAATTCCTGCACGATTACGAACAAGTGCAGCAGACCGGGGTCGAACACGATCACGACCATCCCGATTTCTACGACCGGGAGGTCGCCGACGGCGCGGGCAGTGATATCTCCATCATGCTTTATACCTCCGGCACTACCGGTAATCCCAAGGGCGTAATGCTATCCAACGACAATGTCATCATCACCGCGCGCAACGGAATCCAGCGCGAGGGTTTGACCGCGGAGGAAGAAGTACTCGCCTACCTGCCGATGGCCTGGGTCGGCGACAACCTGTTCTCCTATGCACAATCCTTCGTCGCCGGATTTTGCGTCAGCTGCCCGGAAGACGCGTCCACCGTGCACCAGGATTTGCGCGAAATCGGACCGACTTATTATTTCGCGCCGCCTGCGGTCTACGAAAACATGCTGACTCAGGTCATGATCCGCATGGAAGATGCCGCCGCAATCAAACAGAAATTGTTTCACTATTTCATGGAGCATGCGCGCAAGGTCGGCGGCAAAATTCTCAATGGCGAAGCGGTAGCGTTGAAGGATTCGCTGTTGTACAAACTCGGCAATATCCTGGTCTACGGGCCGCTTAAGGACGTGCTCGGATTAAGCCGTACCCGGCTGGCCTATACCGCCGGCGAGGCGATCGGCCCGGAATTATTCGATTTTTACCGCTCGCTGGGCATTAACATCAAGCAGCTCTACGGCCAGACCGAGTGCATGGTATTCGTTTGCGTACAGCCCGACGGCGAAGTCTATGCCGACACCGTCGGCACCCCGGCGATCGACGTCGAAATCAAGATCGACGACAGGGGTGAAATCATGTATCGCAGCCCCGGCGTGTTCCAGTCTTATTACAAAAATCCCGAATCGACCGCGAGCACCAAGACCGCAGACGGCTGGGTGCATACCGGTGATGCGGGATTTTTCGACGAACACAACGGCCAGTTGAAAATCATCGACCGCGCCAAGGATGTCGGCAAGCTCAACGACGGCACCCTGTTCGCGCCCAAGTACATCGAAAACAAGCTCAAGTTCTTTGCCTTCATCAAGGAAGCGGTACTGTTCGGTAACGAACGCGATCACAGCACCGCCTTTATCAATATCGATCTCGACGCCGTCGGCAATTGGGCCGAGCGCCGTGGCCTGGCCTACTCGGGTTACATCGACCTCGCCGGCCTCGACGAGGTATACCAACTGATCGGCGAATGCGTCGACAAGGTCAATCAGGATTTGTCGACGGATAGCCGCCTCGCCAATTCGCAGATTCACCGCTTCCTGATTCTGCACAAGGAACTCGACGCCGACGACGGCGAGTTGACCCGTACGCGCAAGGTACGGCGCAGCTTTGTCGAGGAGCGCTACCAGGTCCTGGTCGACGCACTTTATTCGGACCAAAAAGAATGTCATGTCGAAACCGAGGTCACATTCGAAGATGGCCGCACCGGCAGCCTGGCGGCCGATGTCCGCATCGACGACGGGCAAGTGTATGCCGGTAGCTCCAGCCAGGAAGCCGCGGCATGAATCAACCAAGCCCGGCGGAGACGATTCTCTCGGTCGAAAATATCAGCCTCTCCTTCGGTGTCATGAAGGTGCTCGACGATATCAGTTTCGACATCAGGCGTGGCGAAATCCGTTCGATCATCGGCCCCAACGGCGCCGGCAAGAGTTCGATGCTAAACGTCATCAACGGCTTTTACCATCCGCAGGAAGGTTCGATCACCTTCAAGGGCGAAACCCGCAAGCAGATGGCGCCGCACGTAGCGGCCAGTCACGGCATCGCGCGCACCTTCCAGAACATTGCGTTATTCAAGGGGATGAGCACGCTCGACAATATAATGACCGGGCGCAACCTGAAGATGAAAACCAACCTGTTCTGGCAGGCGCTGCACCTCGGACCGGCACGCCAGGAAGAAATGGAGAATCGCGAAGCGGCGGAGAAAATCATCGACTTTCTCGACATCCAGGCGATCCGCAAGCGGCCGGTCGGCAAGCTGCCCTACGGGCTGCAAAAACGGGTCGAGCTGGGCCGGGCGCTTGCGGCGGAACCCGAGCTGTTGCTGCTCGACGAACCCATGGCGGGCATGAATTCCGAGGAAAAGGAAGACATGTCGCGTTTCATCATCGACGTCAATTCGCAGTTCGGCACCACGATCGCATTGATCGAGCACGACATGGGCGTAGTCATGGATTTATCCGACCGCGTGCTGGTACTCGACTACGGTAAGCAGTTGGCCGACGGGTTGCCCGACGAAGTGCGCAGCAATCAGGATGTCATCGATGCCTATTTGGGAGTTCCGCATGAGCACTGAGGCCAGAGTCTAATGTTGTTTTTTATCGAAGTTACGCTGAGTGGCCTGATGGCCGGCGTGATGTACTCGCTGGTGGCGCTCGGCTTCGTGCTGATCTTCAAGGCTTCCGGAATATTTAATTTTGCCCAGGGCGTAATGGCGCTATTCGCGGCGCTGACCCTGGTCGGCTTGATGGAAAAATTCGGCTTCCCTATCTGGCTGGCGATCATCGGCACCATCGCGGTCATGATCGCGCTGGCCTGGCTGATCGAACGCGTAATGTTACGCCATCTGGTCAACCAGGAACCCATCATCCTGTTCATGGCAACCATCGGGCTCGCCTATGTATTGGAGGGCATGGGCGACATCTTGTGGGGCTCGGACGTTAAGGTGCTGGATCTCGGTATCCCGCAAGGCGCTTCCGACTGGATGCTCGACAGCTTCGATATATATATCGAAAAACTGGAAATTTTTGCCGCGGTCACAGCCGCCGCCATGGTGGCTTTCCTGGCGGTTTTTTTCCAGAAAACACGCATCGGCCGGGCCCTGCGCGCGGTCGCGGACGATCATCAGGCCGCGCTGTCGGTCGGCATTTCATTGCATACAATCTGGGTCATCGTTTGGTCGGTAGCCGGCATCGTCGCGCTGGTCGCCGGCATCATGTGGGGTTTGAAGTCCGGCGTCCAGTTCTCGCTGTCGCTGATCGCGCTTAAAGCGCTGCCGGTATTGATACTCGGCGGTTTCACCTCGGTTCCGGGGGCGATCATCGGCGGCATGATTATCGGCGTCGGCGAGAAACTTGCCGAAGTCTATGTAGGACCGTTTGTCGGTGGCGCCATCGAAAATTGGTTCGCCTACATGCTGGCACTGGTGTTTTTACTGTTCCGCCCGCAGGGATTGTTCGGCGAAAAAATTATCGAGCGGGTGTAAAACGTGATTTATAGAGAAACCGGCCAATTCAAGGCGAATTACCAGGACGACCAGGCGCTATTCCCTATCGACCAGGATCGTTACGTCATCTTCGGTGTATTGGTTGTCACCTTTGTCGTGGTGCCGCTCCTGCTGAACCAGTACTGGCTCAACGCGATACTGCTGCCGTTCCTGATTTACGCGCTGGCGGCGCTCGGCCTCAACATTCTAACCGGTTACTGCGGCCAGCTTTCACTCGGCACCGGGGCTTTCATGGCGGTGGGTGCCTTCTCGGTCTACAAGTTGATGGTCGCCATTCCCGAACTCGGCTTTATCCCGCTGGTATTGCTGTCGGGATTGATTACCGCCGCGGTCGGCACCTTGTTCGGCCTGCCTTCGCTGCGTATCAAGGGGTTTTACCTGGCGGTTGCCACGCTGGCGGCGCAGTTTTTCCTGATCTGGCTTTTCAACAAGGTCGGATGGTTTTTCAACTATAGCGCGTCGGGCATGATCAACGCGCCGCCGATGACCATTTTCGGCGTCATCGTGACCGGCCCGGAGGCAAACGACGTCGCCAAATACTACCTCGTCGCGGGGATTGTCGCGGTATTTGCGCTGGCGGCGAAGAACATCGCGCGCGGGCGTATTGGCCGCAACTGGATGGCGATCCGCGACATGGACATCGCCGCCGAGCTAATCGGCGTGCGCCCACTGGTGGCCAAGCTTTCGGCTTTTGCGGTTTCGTCGTTTTACATCGGCATGGCCGGCGCCCTGTACTTCGCCGTTTGGCTGGGATCGGCGGAGCCCACGGAAGCGTTTGATATCAATCAATCCTTCCTGGTACTGTTCATGATAATTATCGGCGGTCTCGGTTCGGTGCTGGGATCGTTTCTCGGCGCCGCTTTTTTGGTAATAATGCCGATACTGCTGAAAAACATAATGGTCGATGGTTTCGGCACCGACAGCGCGCTGTCGGCGCACATCGAGATCATCGTCGTCGGAGTGCTGATAATCGGTTTTCTGATTGTCGAACCGCACGGGCTGGCACGCCTGTGGCGGATCGCCAAGGAAAAAATGCGCCTGTGGCCGTTTCCCCATTAAATTGGGCGGAATGACTGCCGGTGCGATAAATTTAATGTTGTTTCGCAATACAACCGGAGGAAGTGAGTAACATGAAAAAACTAACCAAAACTATCGTAGCCGCGCTATTGGCGGTGCCGATGATATCCGGAGTCGCCGGCGCTTACGAGCTGGTCATGCCGACTCTGGATTATCGAACCGGCCCCTATGCGCCGAACGGTATCCCCTTTGCCAACGGTTACGGGGATTATCTCAATATGCTCAATGAGCGTGACGGCGGCATCAACGGTGCACGCATCAGCTTGATACCCTGTGAAACCGGGTACAACACTAAAAAGGGCGTCGAGTGTTATGAGAATACCAAGGGCGAGGGCCAGTCCGGTGCACTGGTTTACCAGCCGCTGTCAACCGGCATTACTTACCAGCTTATCCCCAAGGCTAGCGTCGACGAAATTCCAATCTTTTCGATGGGCTACGGCCGCACCTCCGCCGCCAACGGCAAGATCTTCCCCTGGGTCTTCAACTTCCCGGCAACCTACTGGAGCCAGGCCACCGTATTCGTGCAATACATCGGTGAAAAAGAAGGCGGCATGGCGAACCTGAAAGGTAAAAAAATCGCACTGGTTTATCACAACTCGGCTTATGGCAAGGAACCGATCCGGACGCTCGAAAAGGCCGCCGAAAAATTCGGTTTCGAATTCATGGCGCTGCCGGTCGATCATCCGGGCCAGGAACAAAAAGCCACCTGGCTGCAAATTCGCCGCGAGAAGCCCGACTGGGTGATGATGTGGGGCTGGGGCGTTATGAACCAGGTCGCAATCAAGGAAGCCGCGTCGATCCGTTATCCGATGAACCGTTTCATCGGCGTCTGGTGGTCGGGCTCTGAAAATGACGTCCTCCCCGCCGGCGCCGCGGCCGATGGTTATTTGTCGGGTGCATTCCACCAGCCGGGTGACAACTTCGGTGCGCACGACGACATCAAGAAATACGTTTATGACAAGGGCATGGGTCTGGGCGAGCGCGAGCGCATCGGTGAAGTTCTCTACAACCGGGGCTTGGTAGCCGCGATGTGGACATCCGAGGCAATTCGCAAAGCGATGGAGATCCACGGCACTAATGAAGTTCGAGGCGTACATGTACGCGACGGTTTCGAAGCCCTCGAAGTTAACGAAGCGCGCCTCAATGAACTGGGCCTGGGTGGTTTTACCATCCCGGTCAAGGTGACCTGCGAAAACCACGAAGGACCGGGTAAGGTTGCGCTGCAGCAGTGGGACGCCAAGGCCAAGAAATGGAATCTTGTCAGCGACTTCTATAACCCGTTACGCGACATTACCGGTCCGCTGATCGCCGAGGATTCGGCTAAATTCGCGTCGGAAAACAATGTTTCCATGCGTAGCTGCAATTAACGCCGGGTGTCAGGTGGACGTATCATGAGTGAAACCGCGATCGCAACCGGCAGCAACACACTGCTATCGGTGAATAACATCGAGGTGATCTACGATCACGTCATCCTGGTATTGAAAGGCGTATCGCTCGAGGTTCCCGAGCAGGGCATAGTCGCCCTGCTCGGTGCCAACGGCGCCGGCAAGACCACGACCCTGAAATCGATTTCGAACCTGTTGCGCGCCGAGCGCGGCGACATCACCAAGGGCAGCATCGAGTTCGAAGGCCAACGCATCGACAAGTTGACTTCGGCCCAACTGGTGCAGCAAGGCGTCATCCAGGTGATGGAGGGACGCCACTGCTTCGAGCATTTGACGGTCGAGGAAAACCTGCTGACCGGCGCCTATACCAGACGCGACGGCAACGCCGCGGTCCATCGCGATCTCGAGCTGGTATACAGTTATTTTCCGCGCCTGAAGAAGCGTAATCGCGCCCAGGCGGGTTATACCTCGGGCGGCGAGCAGCAAATGGTCGCCATCGGCCGCGCGCTGATGTCGCGCCCAAAAATGATTTTACTCGACGAACCTTCGATGGGACTGGCGCCGCAATTAGTAGAAGAGATATTTGAAATTGTCGAACGCCTCAACAAGGACGAAGGCGTCACCTTTCTACTGGCCGAGCAAAACACCAATATCGCGCTGCGCTATGCCGATCATGGATATATCCTTGAAAATGGTCGAGTAGTGCTCGACGGCAGCGCCACCGAATTGCGTGAAAATACCGACGTCAAGGAATTTTACCTGGGCATCAGTGAAGGTGAACGGATTAATTTCCGCGACGTCAAACACTATCGTCGCCGCAAACGCTGGCTGACCTGACGAGTTAAAATCATTCCCGCAAAGGAAGCGCGTCACGCCCAATTGAGTCATTCCCGCGCAAGTGTCATCGGACATAGGAAAATGACCCATTCCGGACAAAATTATTGACCCACCTTTGTTTAAATCGGGTCGTCTTATTTGGAGGGCGACCCATGCTAACAGAGGAAGCAAAGATGGAGAT
>Ga0126332_10000144_pt1 | contig 28815 bp, 27 predicted proteins | sample InaspJWI42metaG_FD_94482 | JGI IMG/M metagenome (GOLD analysis project Ga0126332, IMG submission 94482) | Marine gutless worms symbiont microbial communities from Oahu, Hawaii - Inanidrilus sp. 2 OAHU.JWI-42 metaG | ecosystem: Host-associated > Annelida > Digestive system > Unclassified...
ATGCCGAAGAAAAATATCCCGGAACAGATTTGCGACTGGTCTACGAACTCGGGGGATATACATCCCCCAATTAAGCCAAAGGTGTCAGTTATTCTTCCCAGAGGTAAGGTGTCCTGATTTTATTCATGGGTGGACCCGCGTGATTGCAGAAGTGTTCGATGTCGCTATTCCGGTAAAAGGTGCCGCCTTCGATGACCTTTCAAAAATTGCTTCGCAATTCAGGTAGAATAGGAGAATTCAATGCTGGTAAAAACCGAGATTCTCACACGGATTGTAAATTGTGGCGTCGTAAGCATTGCCCGCACGGAAGATCCGAACTGGATCGTGGAAGCGGCCCAGGCGGTAAAAGCCGGCGGCATTGACGTCTTCGAAGTAACCATGAGTGTACCGGGCGCTTTGGATGTTTTACGCGATTTAAGCAAGTGTTGCGCCGCCGATCTTCTTATTGGTGCCGGCACCGTGCTGGACAGCGAAACGGCCCGCGCTGCCATTTTGGCCGGTGCCGAATTCATTGTGACCCCGAGCCTGAATCCGGAAGTTATCACCATGGCCCTGCGTTATGGGAAGGTGGTTATCCCGGGCGCTTTTACCCCCACGGAAATTCTTACAGCCTGGGAGGCTGGAGCCGATTTTGTAAAAGTATTCCCGGCCCGTACACTCGGTCCGGGATATATCCAGGATGTGCTTGCCCCACTGGGTCAGGTGCTGTTGCTGCCCACGGGCGGTGTTACTCTTGAAAATGCCGCTGATTACATTCGGGCCGGAGCAGTTGGTGTAGGAATGACCGCCCTTTTGGATAAAAAACTCATAGCGGAGGGGCGTTATGATGTAATCACCCGAAATGCAAAGCGTTTGAAGGACTCTATTCGAAAGGTGCGGGTCTGATTTGCCACTGCAGATTTGCAGCTAATTAGTAAACAGACGGCAAGTAACATCTCTACAAGGGACGGGAGGCAGTATTGAAAATTCAGGTTGAGTTCTTAGGACTACCAAAACTTAAAGAGCTTATCGGACAAAAAACCGTAATAGATCTGACCAGTGAAACAATTGCAGATCTCGTTTCCGATATTGTCAATAAACACGGCCAAGAAGCACGGCAGGCTTTGCTGGACAATAAGGGAAAACTGAATTCAGCCATTCAGGTTATGATTAATAATCAAGGTTTTGTACGAAGAGACGATTTTGCCAAGAGGTATCTTAATGATAATGATAACGTAAAATTTCTCCTGGTTACCGGAGGAGGATAGGGGTAATATTATCAGGAATCGGAGAGCTTCGTTGCAACACAGTGCAGTTAGATGCGATATTCAGTATGAAATTCCTGATTCCAAAAAAAGGACGGACACAACATGTTGTAGCTTGCAATTAAATTGAAAATTACAGATATGCAGGTAGATTTATCAGGAAATGATAAACTTGAAGTCATGGTTTCCTCAGTCTATCAGATTTGATTTTAATTGAATTGGTTTTCATACAACAAGCCTTGGAATAAATTCTAAGGACATCTCGAATTTTACTCAATACTAATTCTTCCGGATCGCAAATTATTCGCCCCTGTCTGACTTGAAAATACTGATTTGGCATATATTGACTAATCAACGCTGGTGGAATGCCTGTTTTCCTCAAGTTTGAATATAATTTTTCCTTAACTTCACATAAGCTTTCATCCGGCCAAAAGTATCGGCTTCGATCCAAATAGCTGAATTTTCGTTTAAACTTTTTTTCACTACTTGTACCTGTGTAGTGTTTTTCCCAATACTTTGGGTTTTCGATCATGACTTTCTCTAATCGTTTTCGGAGAAAAGACTGCTGACTTGGAGCGTCTTCATATAGTTCATTTTCAATATTAACAAGAGCAAATAAAGCCTCTCGATAGGCAAAAGTTAACCAGGGTCCAACCTTCAATATACAGAAATGGTTTGGCACCATTTGCACCAGGGCTTCCTGGGTTTGATAGTCTGTTGAATGGGATTCATAAACAAGATTTTCATAGTTTTTGATATCACTGCTTAAGTTGATTGCAGCATCATGATTATAATCAAAAACCTGCTCGTCGCTAAACTCTACTCCCGGCTGTACAACCACACCACATACTCTTTCCCATGCAGATTGAAGTTGCCGGTCATAAAAAGCATTTTTTGCAACGGAAATGGTCTTAGCGGCATCTTCAGGAAGCGTTACTTTTACATTACCTTCTTCCCAGGCCCCGCCCGGTAAGGGGACTTCAGTACCAATAATATACACCGGTTTCGGAAAACCCTTTCGGAATTTCTCCCAGGCTTGCTCAGCCGATAAACAAAGTTCGGCGGCCCTGCCGGCTACGATATCATCAGCCAGATGTTTTGTTCTATCCCCTTTATCATCGGCCAGGAACATGCTCGCATCAAGATGTATTTTCTGATATCCAGCTTTTACATACTCACGAACAAGAATATTGGCCCTTTGCATAGCATCCTTGGATGGAAGATCCTGCCAAGTATTGGGGCCAAGATGATCACCGCCCAGTAGGATCATATTTGAATCAAATTCCATTTCCTGTGCGAGGCCGTTAACATAGCCTACAAAATCCTGTGGCATCATACCGGTATAGCCACCATCCTGATTTACCTGATTGGATGTAGATTCGATAAGTACTATCGAATTATCATCTTTGGCTTGCAACATGCTTGCTTTTAGAACAGCATCATGGGCCGAGCAGACTGAGTAAATTCCTGTGCCCCTGCCCTTTTTATTCATCCGCAATATTTCACGAAAAATGTCGATCGCAGTCATTTTACTTGCGCCTTGAATAGGCCCACTCCAGTATCATCTCTTAGTTGCTGAAACGTACAGCAGTCGGCAGCGCTAATTAGTGCCTGAACGAAAAGTCCGGTTTTTAGTAGGTTGGGTTGAACGCGGTCTTTAACGTTGGGTTTCGTACCTCAACCCAACCTACGAAATTCAGGCATTTACGAAGTTATGATCCCAAGGCGCGAAACCCAACGATTCATTCGGCAGGATTTTCGTTCAACCACTAATTAACAGGCAATTAAAAATTTCGCTCTTCCAATAACCTTTTTTATTTCCCGTTTTTTACTCAATTCTCACCAGCTCGTTTATGTTTTCGATACTTATATCACCTTCCATCGGCCCCAGTTTAAGCGTATTTAGAGCACCGGCGGCAGATGCCATCTGGGCACAGACCTTCAGGCTTTTATTATCAAGCAGGCCGCACAAAAATGCAGCGTCAAAACAATCGCCGGCGCCTGTCGGGTCAATCCCATCAACTTCATATGCTGCGCAGTCAATTTTTTGTGATCTGCTGTAAACTGTGCATCCTTGACTGCTTTTTTTTAATGTCACAATTTCCATGTTCTCATATTCAAATAGTTTATTTATGCCATCCTCGATTCCGTCCATCCCGGTAATCATCCTGAGTTCTTCTATGCCTGGCATTATTACGGAACAGTTATCCAAAACGTCACCAAATAATTCTTCCACCGTTTTGCCACCAAGAAGCTCAGCGCGTATGTTTGGATCAAATGAAATTTTGGCTCCGTTTTGTACGAATAAAAGCGCAGTTTCTATAATGCGTTTTCTAAACTCCTCAGCGACCATCAGCGAACATCCCATAATGTGGAAGAATTTTGGAGATCCGATATCTTTTATATCAAAGTTTTTGACATTAACGGCCGGGGTATTTTCTATGTGAAAGATAAATTTTCTTGAGCCGTCTTCAAAATAGGTAACAAACGCAACGGCGGTGGACTGATTCTCTGACTCAAAAACAAAGTCCGCGTTAACCCCGTCTTTTATAAGCCTGTCTAATATATTTTTGCCAAAATCATCTTTGCCCACGCCGCCAAAAATGCCGGCGCTATGTTTGAGCCTTGCCACAGTATCGATAAATATTGCCGGCGCTCCGCTTGGGAAAGGCCCGACAAACTCGCCCGGTACGAAAAGCTCCATCCCTGCTTTGGGTCTCATTATTTCGACGAGCATTTCACCCATCGTCCATATTTCACACATTGAATACCATCCTATCATCCGCCATACATTTTTAGAAATTCTTCATCGGCGGTATTAAGCACTTCATTTTCACGTTCAAAGAAATACGCAGCAGTTTCTTTTACAAGAGCATCAACGGCCTCAATATCGGGCTGACCATACAACATGTCATAAGGATTGGCGCCGCCGCCAAGCGGTTCGAGCGTGCAAAAACAGTATTTGTTATTGTAACCGATGACATACAGCGCCATTATAACAATATCCAGATCAAGTGAACCGGTTCCCAGACCGCGCCGGTTTGTATCGGCAAGATGAAGGTTGGTCAGCGTTTCGCCGCAGCTTATCAACGCTTCGCCAATATGCGGTTCTTCATGCATCTGGTGATAGGTATCTCCGGCGATGTGCCGGCATCCCGGATGGTTTACTTCCGCTATCAAACTTTTTGCCTCTGCTACGGTAAAGCAAAAACTTACCTCATCGCGTCTTACCGGTTCTATTGCGCATCTAATGCCGGCCTTGTGGAAATCTTCGCTGACAATCCTTATGCCTTCAGCAGCTCTGTAAAATTCTGTTTCATCGTACTTCTTGGTTCTTCCAACCGCACCGGGAGTAAACAGGATATACTTGGCGCCGACTTCTTTACCAAAATCAATAAGCCTTCTAAAATAGTCGATACAGGCCTGACGAACATAGTGATTGTTGCTTGCGAATTCTGAATACGGATATACCATACCGCATATTCCACTTACACTTAGGCCGCTTTCATTTAAAACCCGAATGGTTTCATCGGGCTTATAGCCCAGGTCTTTGCCATAAAGGTTACCATGCAGTTCAACATATTTTATATTGTTTTTTGCAAGCCTCTGCACTGAAACTTCCAGCTTTTCCATGCCAAAACCCCAATTACTCCATGATAAATTTAACTTAGCCGATCCTGTCAGGCCTTTTTTTCTTGCATCAATAAACTGCTTAACAATTCCCAAATCTTTTCGTTTAAAATTTTGTAATTTCATTTTCCTCTCCGAATTTTATCGCCTTGGCCAGGATACCCTGCCCGCCTGCGGACTGCGGGAATAATCAGCCTTCGCCAATGGTTATGCCGGATTAGAGATACTGAAGGAAATAGTGACAAAGGATTAAGGGTCAATTCTACGATTGACCTTTACTATCAGCGCCCAGAAGCCAGGTCCAGCCAATCGGATGATTGCTATAGTCAACCAGAGTTAAGCCCTCAGTTTTTTGATCAGAAAAGCAGCATTTTTACCAAAGTTCCAAACTGTTTCAAGCCCTTGAGTATCTTTCTTTACATCTCCCTTATTCAGGCCAAAAGCAATATTCCATCCTGTCGAACCTGGTATGAAACATCCCATATAAAAAAACCAATAAATCAGCTGAGCGAAAGTAAAATTCTGCCCCTCACGCTCACCGACAACCACCGGTCCGCCCACTTTACCTTCAAAGACTCTATTATTCCAAGCAGCAATATATCCGGCTCTATCAATGAGAGCTTTTAAATTGGGTGTCGCTGAACTAAAGTATACCGGTGATGCGAGAATAATCACATCCGCTTCTTTCATTTTGTTATAGATAGGCCAAAAATCATCCTCGATTGAGCAATGTTCTTCTTTGTTACAGGCTTCACAGGCTGTGCAAGGGTTGATATTTAAATTGGCCAATCTTATAAGCTCGGTATCCAGCCCTTCTTCTTGGATCGCCTTGAGTGTGTGGCGAGATAGTATCTCCGTATTTCCATTCTTCCTTGGGCTCCCCACGATTGCTACTGCTTTCACGATATGCCCCCTTTCCCAAACAGAACGCTTGCAAAACGGCAAAGATTCCGTCATATACCCCGGTTTTATTGGTGCCGCTCTTTACGGCGTTCATTAATAACATCAAAGACAACCGCAATAATCAGTATCAGGCCTGTTATCAGCCTTTGCCAGTAAACATCAACGCCTAGAAGGTTGAGCGAATTGGCCAGCACTCCCATAAACAGAGCCCCTAAAAAGGCGCCCAGAACCGATCCTTCACCGCCACTTAAACTGGCACCTCCTATGATAGCGGCGGTTATGACCCGCAACTCCAGGCCGCTGCCTACGGTCACCGATGACGAACCAAAGCGTGCGGTGATCAATAACCCGGCAATCCCTGCCAGGACCGCAACCATACTATAATCGAAAATCTTGACCAGATCGACACTAATCCCCGACAGACGTGCGGCTTTTTCATTGCCGCCGATGTAGTAATTTTGCCTCATAAAGCGGGAATTACGCATCAGGATATCGCCAACGATAACCAGAGCCACCATAATGTAGATGGGATACTGGACATTAAACAGCCGCCCCTGGCCAATAACCGTAAATGATTCCGGCAGATTCAGCACGGCGCGGCCCTTGGCGATCACCAGCAGCAGCCCCCGGATACTGATCATCATTCCAAGTGTGGTAATAAAAGGGTTGATTTTAATCTTGGAAACCAGCAACCCGTTGACCATGCCAACAGCGGCCGCCGCCAAAAGCCCCAACAAGATCGCCAGAACGGCCGGGAGACCGGCATTTAAAGCCAGACCGGTAACCACTCCGGCAAATGCCAGAGTAGACCCAACGGACAGGTCCAGGCCGCCTGAAATAAGCAGTATGACCATGCCGATGGCGATGGTGGCCTCTACTGATAGGGCCAGCAGGATGGCTTCTATATTACGCCAGCTCAGAAAAACCGGCGAGGCAAATGTCATACAAAGGCCAAAAAGCAAAATGACCAGCAGCAAGACAGATTCACGGTAGGCGATTAAGGCCCTGGCAGCACTGCTAAACTTTTTGCCCCGAGCATCCCCTGCCGGATCTGACTCAATTATATTTCCGTTTTTCGAGTTAGCATGCATTGACATTTTTCTTGATTCCAGCAGCAAATGAAAGAATTAATTCCTCTGAAAAATCCTGGGCCAAAACTTCTCCGGTAATCTCGCCTTGATGCATAACAAGAATCCGGTCACACAAGCCGATCAGTTCCGGCAGATCGGAAGAGATGATGATGATGCCGCTTCCGGCGGATGCGAATTGCCGCAATTTTTGATATATTTCCACCCTGGCGCCGACGTCCACGCCCCGGGTGGGCTCATCAAAGATAATAACCTCCGGCCGGATTCCCATCCACATGGCGACCAGACACTTTTGCTGGTTGCCCCCTGAGAGATTCAGTAGTTTTTGATATATGGATGGGGTCGCAATGTCAAAATCTGCCACTTTTTGGCGGACATGTCGATCGATAATCTTTTTCTTCAAAAAACCAATCAGCGAACTCAGCTGTTTTAGAAAGGGCGCGATCAGGTTTTCCCGAATCTGCATAGATAGAAAAAGGCCTTGGCCCTTGCGGTCTTCGGTTAAATAAGCAATCCTGTTGTTAATGGCATCGCGCGGCCGCAAAATGGTTACCGGTTGACCGTCGATCAACACCTTGCCGGAATCCCTGGGTTCGGCCCCAAAGATGGACAGGGCCAGCTCGGTTCGCCCGGCGCCGACAAGTCCGGCAAAGCCGAGGATCTCACCACGCTGCAGTCCAAAGGTAATGTTTTTGAAGGCCCCCTCGCATGAGAAGTTTTCTACCCGGAAATACTCGTTTGATTCAGGGCTGCCGGATGCAATACCATAGACATTATCAATATCCCGTCCCACCATCATGGAGACGAGCCGGGCTTCGTCGACTTTGCTGACGTTCTCGGTGCCGACATATCTGCCGTCTCGCATCACCATGACACGATCGGCAATCCGGAAAATTTCTGAAAGTTTGTGCGTGATATAGATAAAGGACATTCCCTGCTCCTGAAGCTTGCGGATCTCGTCGAAAAGATAATCGGTTTCCGCTTCGGTGAGCGATGAAGTGGGTTCATCTAAAATCAGCACCACCGGATCGGTGGAGATCGCTTTCAAGATTTCCAGTATTTGCTGCTGCCCCATGGAAAGTCGCTTGACGAGCACCATGGGATCAAGGTCGAGTTTGAAACTGCGCAGCAGGTGCCTGGTTTCCCGGTAGAGCCTGCGCCAGCGAGTATTGTTGATCGGCCCCACCGGGTGGCGATTGGCAAATATATTCTCGGCCACCGAAAGGGTACCCACCAGTGACAGCTCCTGGAAAACCATGCTGATACCTTCGGCGATGGCGTCATGGGAAGATTGAAACGAGATGGTCTTGCCGTTGAGAGTCATACGACCGCGATCCGGAGCTAGAACCCCACCCAGCATGCTGGTCAGCGTGCTTTTCCCGGCACCGTTTTCACCGACCAGGGCCAGGATTTCTCCTTCGCTCAGGCTAAAGCTGACGTTGTCAACCGCCAGAACACCGGGGAATCTTTTAGAAAGATTCTCGATTTTGAGTATTTCATCCATAGCTATCGAGCCGGGTCCGCTGTACAAACTGCGTAACCCCCTTATCGTTAGCGGTCACAGGTCCAGTAATCACCATTCAGATCTTAAATGGTTTGAAAAATCGCCAAGGGTTCTAATGAAATGGTCGGCAGGGATACGATTTGGCGGCACCCCTGCCTTCAGCCAGCTTAAGGCTGATACATCTTGTTGGCTTCCAGGAAATATTCAAGATTCGATTTGTCAGCATAGTTTACGGAAGTGTAAACCACATCGGGTTCGGAGTTGACTTTGGCCACCTGGTTGTTGCTGGTCAGCGGCGCCTGATTATGGACATGATTATATAACACCAGCAGCGCCCAGTAGGCCATGGAGGCATCGTTTTGAACCACCGTTCCGGTTATGACGCCTTTTTGAATTTTTTGAAGCACATCGGAATTGCGGTCCATGGAAATAATTTTCACCGTGCCGGCCTTGCCGATCTCTTCGGCGGCCGTGGCCGAGCCGATGCCTCCCGTGGAATCCGTACAGGCAAATCCGGCCAGGTCGGGATGGCGCAACATGATGCTTTTGGCGACATTGATGGCCGTAACCGTGTCGGCTTTGGTGTCGCCCACCTGGACCACTGAAATTCCAGCGAAATCCTTGAAGGCGGCCCTAAAGCCGTTTTCCCGATCATCAAACATTTTTACGCCGGGTATACTCAGCACGGCAACCTTGCCTTTGCCGCCCAGGGCCTGGGCTAACTTTTGGCCGCCTAAAAAGCCTAATGTGTACTGGTGGGAGCCGACAAAGGCCAGCCGCATTGAATTCGGCAGATCCCCCAGGATGGTGACCACCGGAATACCGGCCGCGACCGCCTTGTTGATCGAAGGTATTAATACCGGTTCGACCGCAAAAACAACAATCCCCTTGGGCTGCTTGGCAATCGCCTGGTCAAAGGCGGCAACCATGGCATTCAGGTCATACTCGGCCGGACCCACATAAGTGGTTTTGACACCCAGCCGCTCCCCACCCCATTTCCAGCCGAATTTGTGGGCGTTAAAAAACTCGAGGTTGCCCATGCATGAGACATAGATGTACTCCTCCTGCCCCAAGGCCGAACTTTGCATACCGAAAAAAAAGATGCCAAAGGAGCTAAGTACCAATACCATAGCCAGCAGTTTTCTTATTTTCATGATATCCCCCTTTTTGATGAATTGGCTCGATGAGTTATTTGGAAAATGATTGTTCCGGCATTCTTCAATTCCGCCAGGATAATTATTACCCCTCCACCTCCTTTCCCGATATGGATGTTTATTATGAAAGGCTGTATTTGGGAATGTGACGCGTTGCTGATTCCTTTGTACGTGAGATATGCTCATCCAGTATCTTCAGCGTTTCATCAAGTCGGTTTTCATCGATACTTTTGATCATTTTTTTGTGCTCATTATAAGATTTTTCCGTATGACGCGGCAGCGCCGCTAAATGGGTTCTGACGGCCGCAACCCGTGCAGCGATCATGCGATAGGCTTCAACCATAAACTGGTTACCGCAATATTTGAAAAAAAGCGCATGAAAATCGTCATCAAGGTCAAGATACTGATCTTCCCTTTTTTCCCCGCGGGCGATGGACATTCTAGTTCCGACCTCCTTCAATTCATTGAGGAAGGTTTGCCGACTCCTTTTAATTGCCAATTCCAGGGCAGCGCTTTCCAGGGTGTATCTGAACTCGCAAATTTCGATCACCTCTTGCGCGCTCATGGTGAAAACAAATGTTCCTTTTTGAGGAAATATTTTCACCAGCCCCTCGATTTTCAGCTGGGCCAGTGCTTCGCGCACCGGCGTTTTGCTGATACCCAGCGACGATGCCAGAACACTTTCTGAAATCGGGTGCCCCAAACCAAGTTCGCCTCTGGCAATCGCATCGCGAATATACTCAACGGCAATCTCGGTCAATGATTTGGGTCTGGAGATCTGTTTAATCGTATCGTTAAGTGCTCTTGTGACCATCGTGTTCCTTAAAATGAATATTTGGCAGTTGTTAACCGGTCCTGCGAGGTCTTCATAAAATATCGCACTCCCCAGGCATTGAGATAACCCCCTTTCATTTAATTACGGATCCATAATGAAAATCTTATTTTCATAATATCAATCCCGGCCCGGGAGGCCATGAAGATGCGGCCGGTGGTCAGAGGCGGCCGAACTCTTCCAGTAATTCATCAACGGTTTTGCCCGCGTTGATGGCCTTGCGGGTTTGTTCCTCGCGCTCAGCCTGTTCTTGGGCAAGTTTGAGAACTGCTTCAAGTTCTTTATTGGCAACCACCGAAACCCCGTTTTCATCGCCGATAATCATGTCGCCCGGGTTCACAACGACCCCGCCACACTGAATCGGCACATTTAAATCCATTTCATCTTTTCGCTTCGAATACATGGTGTGGGTACCGCGGGCAGTTACCGATCGGGAAAACAGGAAGAATCCTAAATCCCGCAATTCATCGATGTCTCTGACCGCGCCATCAACAATGGCGCCCCGGATCCCTTTTTGCAAACATAGCCCTCCCATAAGTCCTCCCCAGATGGAGGTCTCGGTCTCGCCGCCGGCGTCAACTACGATCACATCTCCGGACTGGGCGACCGTCAACGCATCGAGGCAATCCTGAAGGTCACCGACTGAAAGCTTGACGGTCAGGGCCGGTCCTACCAGCGTGCCGTTGGATATCGGTTTTATCGAGCTGTGCATAACACCCCGGCGCCTCTGGACATCGGCAAATACACAGGATGCGCTGTAGCATTTAGCAACCTCCTGGTACTTCTCCAGGAGGGCTTTATTTGGTCTTTTGAAATCATTAATAATTTGTGGCATTAATTTTACTCCTTTCCACCTTATATAATGTAGTTAATTGGTTGACCGGTTGATTAGTTGATTGAGTTAATTGGCTTAAATGCAGTGAATCCTTCAAACTTAATCAACCAGCTTCACACGGTTAACCGGAGATAACGGCGGATTACCGCTTAAGACGCGGACAACCTCTTCCGATGCGCGGCGCCGTGCCTCTTCGATAGATTCTTCCGAATAATAGGCCGAATGTGGCGTAATGATGATGTTATCCAGTTGAAACAAAGGATTGTCCGGCTGCCAGTCTCTTTTCTTGGCCGGCTCTTCAACGGTGTCGTCGATTGCGGCCGCGCTGATCCATCCCTCTTTTAAGGCCCGGTAAAGCGCGGCATTATCCACCAGCGGACCGCGGCTGGTATTGATGAGCAGCGCTGAGGGTTTCATCTTTTTAAATTCCGCCTCGCCGATGATCCCCCGGGTCTCGGCGGTCAGGGGCATCTGGACCATAAAATAATCGCTGCGTTCAATAATTTTATCAAAGGATACCGGTGTTACGCCGTAGAGGGCAAAATCTTCCGCGGCCACATAGGGATCATAAGCAATCATTCGCACGCCAAATGGCTTGGCTCTTTCTGCAATTGCCCGGGCGATCTTGCCAAAAGCCAGAAAGCCCAGGATACTGCCCCGCATTCGGTGAATCGGCTGGGCGGCCTGCCAGCACCAGATGCCGGCCCGGGTGGCTTTGTCATATGTCCGCAGTTTGCGTACCAGGGTCAGCAACATGGCCATGGCATGGTCGCCGACTTCATCCACGCAATAGTCCGGAATGTTGGTCACCAAAATATTACGACGGGTGGCCGCCTCGACGTCGACAATATCCACACCGATGCCATAGCGCGCGATGAGACGACAGTTTGTAAAAGCGTTGATGGTTTTTTCTCCCACCCGCGCATATTGACAAATTACCGCATCCGCATCATGGGCTACCTCGATCAGTTCTTCCTCACTTTTGCACTGGGCGGCCACCAATTCAAATCCGGCGCCTTCAATGATCGACCGTTCGACATCGACGTCATCATAGTCAAAATCCGTAATGACCACTTTTAATTTTCGATTCATCGAAACACCTTTCAATATTTTTGGCCGGTATTTTCCCTTTCAGCAAGATCTTAGCGTGAACCCTTTCCTTTAACTTAAACTGCTGGGGAGGTGCAGCATACCGGCCGGCGGTTGAACCGGCGCTGTTATCCGGGACCGGCCGTCAAACTACTTCGATCCTATCCGGCGCACCGGTTTACCCCCTTTGCCATGACGCTGTGAATAGCTATTCGTAAGCCCCGGCTGAATAAGTCAACTCATAGCTGTGGCTGTAGATTTCGATGATGTTGCCGAAGGGATCTTCGCAGTAAACCATCCGATAGGGCTTATCTTCGGGATAATAGTGACGAACCGGCATGCGTTGTTTACCGCCGTGTTTAACGATTTTTTCGGCCAATCCCTCCAGGTCCGGATCTTGCACACAGAAATGGAAAATGCTGGTTTTCCAATATTCGAAATGCTTTTCAGGCGGCTGGGCATTCTTAAATTCGAAAAGCTCAACACCGATCTTGTCGCCAGTGGCTAAATGCGCGATTCTAAATCTTTCCCAGCCTTTGCCGAATACATCGTCGCACATCACACCGATAGCGCTGTCATCCGACACGATGAGGGTCGGCGGCATAATGACATACCAGCCGAATACGTCCGTATAAAATTCAACCGCCTTTTCAAGATCGGTCACTGAAATGCCTATGTGGGAAAATGTTCTTGGATACGACATAACTCTACCTCCTGCTTTTATATTCGATTAAACGTTTACTTTTTACCTCGCAATTTGCGATTCGTTTATAGGTGACGGGAGGGTATCAGTCGGCGAAAAACCAGACCAATTTCCTCGCGCCACATGTCAATCCCCACTGCGAGAAGGATAATCAACCCGATAATAATATTCTGCAATGAAGTCGGCACTGCATTCAGGTTCAAGCCGTTTTGGACGATCACGATTGTGAGCGCCCCGAATAAGGTGGATAGAATATTGCCTCTTCCCCCCGTAAGGCTTGCGCCGCCGATAACGGCTGCGGCAATGGCCTGCAATTCCATTCCAACCCCGTAGTTGGGAGAGCCGGAATTGAGTCGGGCGGCCATCAGAATTGATGCCACGGCGGCCATAAATCCGGCGATAACAAACGACAGCAATTGGGTTCGTTTGACGTTAATCCCGGAAAGCTGTGCCGCCGGGGCGTTGCCGCCGACGGCGTAAATGTGTCGCCCGAGTTTCGTAAAGCGCATCACGAAGCTGGCCAGTGCAAAGAAAAAGACAACGTAAAAAAAGGGCATGGGAATGCCCAAAATTTTACCGTAAAACAAAATGTCCAACGAATCCGATATGGAAAAGACCGGGGATCCGTTGTTGAACATAAACGCCATTCCCCGGTAGGCGCTTAAACCCGCCAGCGTGGTGATGAAAGAAGGGATGCGCACATAAGCGGTCAAAAATCCGTTGATACTGCCAAGCAAAGAGCCTACCAGTAGGATCAGTATTATGGCCATGGGCAACGGGATCCCCACAAATTTTACGGCTATGGCAAAGACCATAGTCATCAAGGCCACCATAGAACCCGGGCTGAGGTCGATACCTTGGGCAAAAATAACCACGGTGGAGCCGATCGCCATCAAAGAAACGATGCTGACCTGCAAGGCAAGGTTGCGCAGGTTGTTCACATCCAAAAAGCGATCGGTGGTCACGGCGACCAGAATCGCAACCAGCATGGTGGCCGCCAGTGGGCCGATTACTTGAGAGCGGAGAAAAGATTTGATCATATTTATCATTCTCAATCTCTTTTTAATCCCTTCACAGAAATAAATTCTTGAATATCAGAATCATTGAATGACAAGCCGTAACCGAATTCAATCGTCAATACCGGCTGGACCGGGGTATGTTTCTATCGTTGTCCCCCTGCACGATCGCACCTGCGTTTACAGCTACTGAAAGGGGCTTTTCGACAGAACTTTGGACGAAATCTTCATGGCGTAGGTCTTTGGCTTCAGCGATTTTTACGATGCGTCCTTCGCGGACGATGCCGATCCTGTCACTAATAGCCAGCAGCTCGTCGTGATCGGAGCTGATAAGAATCACCCCTTTTTTCTGGGCAGTTATTTCGTTCACCAGGTGAAACAGGGCGATCTTGGCCCCGATGTCAATGCCCTGGGTCGGCTCATCGAGGATAAAAACATCCGCCCCGGAAAACAACCAGCGGGAAAGAATGACCTTTTGCTGATTTCCGCCTGATAACAGGCCGACCAGTTTGGTTTGTGACTCCGGTGAAATATTCAACTTATCAATATAGGATAGTCCGGCGAGCGCTTCTTTGCGGGGTTGAATAAGCCCTCTTTTCATCACGGCCGACAGGTTGGCAATGCTGATGTTTGGTGGTCCTGCAAAATTAAAAAACAGGCCGTCAATCTTGCGGCTTTCAGTCACAAAAGCAATCTTGGCCCGGATGGCATCCTGCGGAGAGCGAAAGGACACCGGCTGGTCATTCAAATGAATCGTGCCTGCCGTAAGGGAGTCTATCCCAAAAATAGCCCGGGCGATCTCCGTGCGGCCGGATCCCAGCACTCCACCCAATCCGAATACCTCTCCGCGCTGAACCGAGAAGCTCACGTCGTTTACCTTGTTCGCGGTGCAAATGCCGCACACCTCAAAAAGCTGATTGTCGGTTTTGTTAACGACTTTGGGGTAGTAATCTTTGACTTCTTCGCCAACCATTTTCTTGACGATATAGCCGAGATCGATTTCGGACTCTTCCGCGGCACTGACCACCCGGCCGTCTTTCAATATAGTCACGGAATCTACCAGATCAACGACCTCATCAAGCCGATGAGAGACATACAGCATGGACTTGCCCTTTTGCGCCATATGGCGTAAAAGTCGATGCAAATTAGCGATCTCATCGGTACCCAGCGCTGTCGTCGGTTCATCCAGAATAATCATAGAAGCATCGGCCGCAAAAGCCTTGGCAATTTCCACCAACTGCTGACCTGAGACCGATAAATTGCCCACCTCCTCATCGGGATCGATGTCGATTTCCAGGCTTTCGAGAATTCGGGAGGCTTCATCCCGCATGATGTTCCAGCGTACCACCCGGCTTTTGTCCCTGATGGGCAGACGGCCAAGAAAAATATTTTCCTTGACCGTCAGGCTCGACACCAGGGAGAATTCCTGAAACACCGTGGCAATGCCGTGTGAACGGGCAACTGTCGGGGTTTCCATTTTAACCGGCTTGCCTCCCATCAGGATGGTGCCGGCGTCGGGGTGGTACACCCCGGAAAAAATTTTGATCAAAGTGGTTTTCCCGCAGCCGTTGGCTCCTAATAATGCATGGATCTCACCCGGATAAATTGACAAAGATACGTTATCATTCGCCTTCACACCGGGGAAGGACTTGGTGATACCCACGAGTTCCCAAACCGGATTGCCGCTGCGATGCATTCTGAACGGTCACCTCTTTTTTACCTGGGGATTAATATTTTTTTGAAGGTTTCGGGTATAGTTTCTCCGGGTGTTGCAAGACTCCGCGCACATTTGTTTTGTCAACAATGGTCGTCGGCGTTTCCACAAATCCCCCCTGAAAGGATTGATTGAATATATCCAAGACCACCTGCAAGGCAATTTGTCCCATGACAAACGGCGTTGTATCGACCGTGGCGGTCACCCTGCCCTCATATATGGCTTCCAGACCGGCAGTATCGCCATCATTGCCCAGCAGGATCAGTTTGTCTCTGCCCAGTGCTTTGGCAGCCATGGCGGTGCCCATGATCATGTAGTCGTTGGCTGCAAAAATGAGATCGATTTCGGGGTGCGCTTGAAGCGCGTCCATCCCGGCTGAATTACCCCCCTCGACATTCCATTTGCCGTCCAGACTGGTGACAACCTTGAATTTAGAACCTTTAATAGCATCCAAAAATCCGCCGCACCGCTCAGTGGAATGGTATCCGGGCTGTCCTTGGATAACGCCCACCTTCAGAGCTTTACCGGCAACCATCTTCAAGGCATATTGTCCAATCTTGTAAGTTCCTTTGCGCTGGGAGTAACCCACGACAGCATGAACGGCGGTCGGAAAATTGGGGATGTCGGAATTGACAATGGCAACGACAATGCCTTGATTTACGGCCCTTTTCAGCAACGGCGCTGCTGCGTTTTCATCATGGGTGGAAATAATGATGGCATCGACCTTCTGGCTAATCACATCCTGCAGCATGCCCATCTGACCGTTGATGTCGGCACCGCTTTGCGGGGCCAACATAAACGTATCCACACCGGTTTTGCCGGCCAGATCCTTGATGCCTTCTCCAATGGCGATGTAATAGTTGAATTCTGTGGCCGGCGGCATGTAGGCAACACGCAGCATTTTCGGGTCTTTTTGTTTGACATTATCAAAATCGGCTTGCGCCCCTTTATTGAGCGCAACCGGTTTAGCATAATCAACTGCTAGGGCTGAAGAAAAAGTGAAAAGCATTAGGCTGAAAATTACTATAACAATGAAATTCATCTTTTGTCTGGTTCTCATTTTTGTCGCCCTCCTTTGTTTAAATTTACACAAGATTGGATGGATAATATCTACCGACCGCTTGATTTTCCCGGGTTAAAACCACCTCCTTGTTCTTGGAATGTTTTTTAACAGGCATTTAATCGAATAGAGGCTCAGCCGCAAAACTTGGGCTCAACAAGTCCTTTCACGCCAACTTTAACCGCAAACAGTCCTCCGGATAGAGGTTCTGCTTCAATTTGTTCCGGAGCCATGAGATAACGGGCGGTCGTCACATATAGTACATCAAGATCTTTTCCGCCAAATGCAACACAGGTTGGATTAATAACGGGCATATCTACGATACGGTCAACGGTTCCATCGGGCCGGTAGCGGACCACCCGGTGACCATTCCATTGGGCGTTCCACAAAAACCCCTCCGCATCAACGATCGAGCCGTCCGGCATCCCGGGCTGATCGAAAAAGTCCGTAAATACCCGCCGGTTCGCGACGGCACCGGTGTGGGTATCATAATCATAAGCCCAAATCTGACCGGTTGGCGTGTCGGCAAAATACATCACCTTGCCGTCGGGACTGAAGCAGATGCTGTTGGCACAGGTCACACTGGATATAATTTGGTGGATATGCAGGTCAGGGTCGAGCCGATAAACATTTGAAATCGCATCACCATCTTCAGCTTCGTTCATGCCGCCGATAATGAATCGGCCCTGCCGATCACACCTGCCGTCATTTGTACGTGTGGTGACCAAATCCGGCTCAAAATTCTGAATTCGCTTGGTTTGCCTGCTTTCAGGATCCCAAAAGACCATACCGGATTCGAAAGCGACAAGAAGACCACCCTGCTCCCGAAACGTAAACGAGCCGACACGTTCCGGTGTTTCCCAAACTTTTGTATCTCCGGTCTCCGGGTCATAGCGCCAAAGCTCGGATTTTTCGATATCCACCCAGTAAAGCTTTTGTTCATCAATCGACCAGGCCGGACCTTCCCCCAAAGTATTCCGACAATCAACGACACATTCGACATCCGACATTTTTTCCCTCCCGGTGCAATCTACGAAGATATTGAGGAGTCAACCACCACCCGCAGTTCGGGTGGCCTAATTTTTTGTGATCGGCTAGACAATATATAGTTGAAGCTTTAAGCTGCCAGGTAATCGCCTTTTCCTTGTGGACCTCATGCTTGCACCTGATCCCGGTCACAAACTGCTATCTCATATATTAGATAGCAGTTATAAGTCAAGAAAAAATTCATTTTAATAGCTGATGAAATTTTGAAATTCGCTGTAATTTATTAGGTTATGAGCATGTGCAAGCGGCCCCATGATTTATTCCACAACTATCAATATTACCAGTTCAAAAATAATCTCAAGTCAGGATTTTTCAGGAAGGAATAAGGGCTGGAAAGAAGGAACGACTAAAACCCTTGTTTTGATGAAAGCACCTTTTGTGGATAAGATCCTTGTTGTTGGGTTTCTCCGCCTCCGGCGGATCAACCCAACCTACGAAAATTAGCGTCTAACAAGATACAATTTCAAAGGGCGAAATCCAACAATTGAGTTTCGATGGGCTATCCGTTCAACCACTATATGAAATGGTGCATATTTACCGCATGAATAGGCCGCCGTTGATGTCCAGGGTTTCACCGTTGATGAAATCATTGTTGACGATAAACTTTATGGCCTTGGCGATGTGGGCGGGGTCGCCATTTTTCTTAAGGGGGTTACCCTCACGCCAGGCCTCTATCTGCTCAGCGGTGGACACATTGTCGTGGAACGGGGTTATTATTACGCCCGGAGCCACGGCATTTACACGGATGCCCGGCGCCAGCTCCTTGGCAATGCCCCGGGTAAAAGAATCGAGGGCTGATTTAGAGGCCCCGTAAATAGTGGCGGTTGGTGCACCGTGCCGCATTGCCACAGAGGAGATGTTTATAATGCAGGGATCTTCACCTTTCTCCAGCAAAGGGATGCACAGTGAAGTGACCATCATGGCTGAAAATGTGTTCAATGCAAAAATGTCCTCCATCAGGCGCCATTCATACTCTCGAACGCCTTGCCTTTTAATCAATCCGCCGGCATTGTTTACAAGAACATCAAGCTTATCCGTGCTCTCCGAAACTGCCTGAACCAGGGCCCGGCACCCATCTTCCTTAGAAAGGTCAGCCTGGACGAGATCGGCCTGCCCGCCTTTTTCTCTGACATCGGCGGCTACTTTTTCCGCCGGTTCCCTGGATGAATTGTAATGCACGAAAATTTTATTTTCCTCTGCCAACCGACGGGCGGTTTCAGCACCGATTCCCGTACTTGCGCCTGTAATCAAAATACTTTTAGACATGTTTCCTCCTTAAAGAAATACCGGCTTTATGTGCCTTTCGTAAATGTTCTCGGTTACATGGTGTGCGATGGTACTTTCGTATTTTATTAGGGCATCGGTGAAATTACTGCCCATTTCTGCAGCAACTTTATAACCGACGTGCAAAAGCTGCCGAAAACTCTGGTTGTAATCGGGACAGGATTGATCATGTTTTAGTGCATCCGAAAAGTTCTGACCGCTCCATGCCGACACCGCCTCTCTGCCGGGAAGTTTGGAGATATCAATATCTATCACTGCGGCATACGGGCCGCACAATTCATCGATGCGGTCCAGTGATGCGTAGTACACTTCTTTGGCGATATTCAGGCCGTCATCTCCGGAATTTGCCAACCCGATAAGCTCTTCGAGCCAGGTTGTTCCCGCCGTCTTGAGATGGACCCCGGCATCATACTTTTTCAGGGTACGGTTTATACCGGGATATATGGAAAACTTATCACTTCCGGAATGCACACTCAGTTTTAAATTTTCTGGCAGACCAAATTCTTTTATACAATACTTTATAACACATACATCCGCTTCGAATTCCACATTGAACTGATCAACGTTTCCCACAAAATCAACTCCCTTGTTGAACCTTCCGGTGAATTTAGGGGCAATTGTCTGCACCGGTATTTTTTCAGCGGCAACGGCCGCAAGGATGAACAACAGTTCCTCCGGACTTTGGGGCTCATCGGTCTCATCTATGGACACTTCGGTTATAAAATTTCCCAAACCTTTTTTGTTCTCAATATGGCGGTAAATCTTTCCGGCTTCTTTAACGGCGAGTAAATACTTTTCCGCCGTACTAATAATTTTATTTTCGGTTATGGTCAAAGGCGCATCGATTCCGGGAATAGACAACTCGCCGCAAAGATCGTTATGGTTTTCGACAAAATTCTCGATATCTGCTTTTTGCGCTTTGTTACCTGTAAAATCAGCCACATCAATTGTATAAAAATCACTGGCGTTAATGAACAGGTCTACATTTTCTAAATTTATATGATCTGCATCAACAAAATACTTACCTTCCCATCCGCATTCCTTTACGGCATTATCCGCTTCCAAACGCACGCTGTCCGGGGATGTATGAACTATCACATGCTCTCGGTAGGATTTGTTCCAAATAATGGTTATATCCAATCCGTCATTTTTTTGAGCCTGAATGACAGCCGCCAACTGGGCCTTGCCCTGATGGACGAACCGGTCTCCGGTTCCGATGGAATATTTATCTAAAATAAGCATATCGATAATCCTCGATTCTAAAAGTTATTAAACAGACTGAACATCGAATCCGCCTCAGTTATTGCCATATGGCACAATTATAGGCGGATCCAACGTTGAACATCGAATAATGATGTCGCTTCGCTTCGCAATTTAATTTCATTTGTCTTCAAAAATCCGATATCAAACCATAAATGACTATTTCCTTTTCTCATTCAAAATTCGATCTGCCGGAGGCAGACAAGTGCTTGCTCGCCTTTGGCGAGTTGGACGTTCGATGTTCGATGTTCACCTTTTTTCATTAAATATACATCAGCGTTCTAGTATAGAAAATAACTTAGAGCTAAGAAGTATAAACACCACCCCTAATATCCGAGTCCTATAAATGCTTCACCGCCGCCAGGTAGTAGTTCATCAACGGTATTACAAACGGAACCGGCCTGAAGGGCGATACAGCTCCAGCTATATTCTCTGCATCCGGTATGCGTTCGAAATTACCTGGCCATCAAGGGAATCCACATGGATATTGCCGGTATATATGTCACCAGCATTAAGATCACAAACATCGAGATCCAAAAGGGCCACAGCTTGCGGGAGACGCGTTCAATGGATACTTTCCCGATGGCACAGCCCACAAAGAGCGTCGATCCAACCGGTGGCGTGACCAGTCCGATCGACAGGTTCAACATCATGATGATGCCGAAATGAACCGGATCAATGCCGAAAGCCGTCACTACCGGCAACATGATCGGCGTACAGATCAGGAGCAACGGCGCCATATCCATAATGGTCCCCAGGATAATCAGCATAACATTGATCAAAGCCAGGATCACATACTTGTTTTCTGATATGCTCAAAAAGAAATGCGTCGCTTTGGCCGGCACCTGCATCAGAGCCATCAGATAGGCAAAACCTGAGGCAAAGCCGATCAGTATCATCACGATGCACACCGTCTTGATCACGCCGTGCAGCAACTGCGGAAGCTGCCGCAGTTTGAAATCGCGATACACGAAAAGGGTCACAGCAAACGCATAGACCACCGCGATCGATGCCGATTCGGTGGCAGTGAAGATACCGCCGATGACGCCGCCCACGATAATAATCACCGTAACCAGACCCAGAAAAGCCTGGCCGGAGATCTTGATTGCCTGTCGCAACGGTACCATTTCGCCCTTCGGATAGTTGCGCTTGGTGGCCAGGATAAAGGACAGCACCATCAGCGACAGCCCGATCATCACACCCGGAATGAATCCGGCCAGAAAAAGCTGGGCAATGGAAACCGCCCCGCCGGCTGCATAAGAATAGATCACGGCGTTGTGGCTCGGCGGGATAACAATCCCCTGCGTTGCCGATGTGATCGTAATGTTCACTGAAAACTCGTCGTCATACCCTTGCTTTTTCATCATCGGGATCAGGATCGAGCCGATCGAAGAAACATCCGCGACCGACGATCCGGAAATTCCACCGAAAAACATCGAAGACAAAACATTGACCATGGCAAGGCCGCCGCGGATAAAACCAACAAAAATATTGGCAAAATTGACAAGCCGCCAGGCCATACCGCCCTCGGCCATCAATGCCCCGGCGAACACGAAGAAAGGAATTGCCAGAAGGGAAAAGTTGTCAACACCGTCGGACACCTTCAACAATATGGCTTCCAAAGGAATTCCAATAACCAGAGCGGTAACCAACGAAGCGATCCCAATGCCATAGGCAATAGGCACGCCCAGCGCAACCAGCAACAACATGCCCCCAATCAGAAGTAACGGCCCAAATGTTCCACCCATCAGATTTAATCCCCCTTCTCGGTTTGGGAAGACGATTTAATAAACGCATTTTCAATCACGAACAAAAGCGTAATCAGTCCTCCGATCGGAATCGCGGAATAGGCAACGCCCACCCGAATGTATTGAAACTCCGGATACGACTGAAAAAAGGTTGTTTTCACCAGGCTGGCACCATAGGCAACCATAAATAGAGCGATCCCCGCCATCAGCAAATGTACAAAATAAATTTGCCACCGTCGCCATGCCGGAGGAAGCAATTCCACGAACATCCTCAGCCAGATATGCGTGCCGGCCCGGTAGCACGCCGCGGCGCCGTAAAATGTCAGCTGGATTGCCAGAAAGATTGAAATCGGCTCCGGCCAGAACGATCCGCTGCCCAGCACGTAGCGCGTAAACACGCCCCAGGAAATGATCGAACTCATGATAACCAGCGCAGTGCCGGCAATGAACACACAAATAAAATAAAGCACGTCCATCAGTTTTACATAACCGTTTGCCATAACATTCTCCGGTAAAAATAGGGCCGGTATAATCGGACTCAGATTTACACCGGCCCATTTTATATTACTTCGCGGATTTAGCTTACTTTACAGCCTGAATCCTTTTGATCAAAGCGGAATACTTGCCGCCGAACTTCTCGCGGACAGGTGCGGTCGCCTGGATGAACGGTTCCTTATTCAGGTTTCCGTTCACTTTATAGCCGATTTTTGCAAGCTCTTCATAAGCCTTCTTTTCTTTTGCCGCCCAGAGCTCACGCTCCTTGGTGACGCAAGCGGCGGAAGCTTTGCGGATCAGCAGCTGGTCAACCGGTGAAAGCTTGTCCCAGATCTTTTTGGAAAAAACGAATATCTCCGGAACCATCAAATGCTGGGTCAGACTATAGTACTTCGTGACCTCGTAGTGCTTGTGCTCGATAATGGTCGGCGGGTTGTTCTCCGCGCCATCCACAACACCGGTTTGCAGTGCCGTGTACAGCTCATTGAACGCAACCGGAGTGCCGTTGCCGCCCATTGAGTTGACCATTTCCACAAAGATCGGATTCTGCATCACGCGAATCTTCAAGCCTTTAAGATCCGCGGGCGACTTGATGGGACGAACCTTGTTATAGAATGACCGCGAGCCGGCATCCATGTAACCGAGTCCTATCAATCCGCCTTTTGACAGTTGATCCAGCAGTTCGGTACCGATCTCGCCATCGGTCACATTATACATGTGCTGGGAGCTGCGGAATACGAACGGCAGGTTAAAGGCATTAAATTCGTCCACGATCGGCCCCACGACACCGACACTGACACGCGTCATCTCCAGGGCGCCGACCTGCACCTGCTCCAAGGCCTCTTTCTCGCCACCCAATTGCATGGCTCCGTACACCTGAATGGTAAGACGGCCATTGGTCCACGTGTCCAGCAATTCTCCCATGTATTTGATGGCTTCCACTGTCGGGTACCCATCGCCGTGCACATCGCTTGACTTGATCACCAGTTTGTCAGCCGCCATGGCTGAAAACCCAAAAGCCATAATGCTTAATGTCAACAATACTACGATCAGTTTCTTCATTTTTCTTGCCTCCTTTTAATTAAGGGTTCGTATGATGAATTAACAACCAGCCTCCAACACATACTTTGGAAAGATCACTATTCGCTATTCTTTGATGATTAGGACGCATTAAGCGCCCGGCGGGTAGTAATACCGCATGAGCGAATCCACGCCTGAGCAACTCAGATATCAATGGACAGAGCGATATACAGCGGTTTGTGACCTCCCAAAGTATATGTACCCTAATCGAACCAAAAACTCTATTAGGGTGTTCAAAACGCTTTCTGAAATTTTAATTTCGCCTCTGCTATTAGCTAGAATACATATTTGACAGTGCCGTAAAAAGTCCGAATTCGTCATACCGGTCCCGGATCAAGTCCGGGATGACGGATCCGGCATCCAGAATATATTTGTGTCACTGGATTCCGGCCTGGTCGTCATCCCGGACCCCGATCCGGGACGGAATGATGCTTTAGAGATTTTCAGATTTTCCACGAGGCCATCATATTTCAGCGGACCACCCGGGCTCCGCCGCCCGCCATAATTTTCTCGACTTCCTTCAAAGTCGCCATGGTGGTGTCACCCGGTGTGGTCATAGCCAGAGCTCCGTGGGCGGCTCCGTAATTAACCGCCGTCTGTGGATCATCTGTGGTTAAGAATCCGTAAATCAATCCTGAAGCAAAGCTGTCACCGCCGCCGATGCGATCCATTATTTCCAGGTTTTCCCGCAACGGGGCTTCATAAAATTCCCCGTTAGCCCAGCAGATGGCGCCCCAGTCGTTAATATTGGCTGATTTGACGGTTCGCAGGGTGGTGCCGGTAACTTTAAAGTTGGGAAACTCGGCAACGGCAACCTGGATCATTTTTTTGAAATTGGAAACATCCAGCGCGGACAGATTTTCATCCAGGCCTTCCACTTCAAAACCCAGGCAGACGGTGAAATCCTCTTCGTTACCCAGCATGACATCCACGTATTGTGCCAGACGACGGTTGACTTCCTGAGCTTTTTCTTTGCCTCCAATGCTCTGCCACAGGGATGGACGATAGTTTAAGTCATAGGAAACGATGGTACCATGCTTTTTAGCGGCAATCATAGCTTCTTCGATAACCTCGGGCGTTGTTTCCGAAAGGGCGGCAAAAATGCCCCCTGTGTGCAGCCAGCGCACGCCGATCTTTCCGAAGATTTCATCCCAATCGATATCACCCTTTCTGAGCTGAGAAATGGCCGTGTTGCCGCGGTCCGAAACGCCCAGGGCACCACGCACGCCGTATCCTCTTTCGGTAAAATTCAAGCCGTTTCTGACTGCCCGGCCGATGCCGTCAAACGGCACCCACTTGACAAACGATACATCCACGCCGCCCTGCAGGATGAAATCTTCCACCAGACGGCCCACAGCATTATCGGCAAAGGCAGTGGCGACGGCCGTGCGCATTCCGAAACATCTGCGCAACCCCCGGGCAACATTGTATTCGCCGCCGCCCTCCCACACGCGAAATGTGCGTGTCGTGTGCACCCGTCCTTCCCCTGGGTCAAAGCGTAGCATGATCTCGCCCAGAGAGATAAGATCGAACCGGCAGCTTTGCGCCGGTTTTAAATCGAGTATCGCCATTTTTCTTCCCTCCTTTAGCATGCTGATATTCGTATTCAAATGGACAATCTATACCTGTTTAACGTAAACAAAACCATCCCCTGCGAAAAGATTCAAAATATCCAAGTTCCGTTCATCAGATTAGTTTATTGTCTCCCCTTTTCGACCAGCTCCACCGCCTCCCTGGCGTTGCGCAATATCTCGTCAAACTTGCCTTCGGATATCAAAGCCGATTTCGCCACCCAGGTGCCGCCGCAAGCCAGAACTTTCGCAAAAGCCAGGTAATCGAGCAGGTTATTGGGGCTGACACCGCCGGTGGGGATAAATTTCACCGTCGTATAGGGACCGCTCATGGCTTTGAGTGTTTTCAGCCCGCCGAAAGCTTCGGCCGGGAAAAACTTTAACACTTCGATACCAAATTCCAAAGCCGCCTCTATGTCCGACGGTGTGCTGATACCGGGTGTCACCGTAATATTGTTTTCCACGCAGTATCCCACCACCTTCGGATTAAAACCCGGCGAAACCATGAATTTGGCGCCGACGTCAACCGCTGCCTTTACCTGATCGACTTTGAGAACGGTACCGGCGCCCACAAGAATGTCCCCCCGTTGCGCCATGATGCGCATGGCATCCACCGCTGCCGCCGTTCTGAATGTAATTTCGGCGCACGGGAGCCCACCCTCGATCAATGTATCGGCCAGCTGCATCGCGTCCTGCGCGTCCTGGATGGCGACAACGGGAACGACTCCCATTTTTTCAAATTGTTCCAGTATTTCGCTCATAACATTTCCCTCCTTTCTTGATGTGGTATACTTCAACCACTGCAGACCTGTTGCCTCTCATTTGCAGGAAGGCACGCGCGAGCAATATTCCCTGTGCTGCGCGCGACCATGGCAACTTGGTACACTGCATTCATTATTCTTCGCCGCTTTCTTTCAGTGCTTTTTTCAGCTTTTCAACATGATCCGGCCGCGGCGGACAAAAAATATCAATACCCTTGAATCCGGTCTTGGTCTCACCGCCATGGGGAACATTGGACGGGTGGATGCACACATCGCCGGCTTTCATCAGAAATTTCTCGTCGCCGCAGATGTGTTCCTCTTCACCTTCGAGCATGATCAGGATCTGCTCGGATTCATGGCTGTGCACCGGAAAAACGCATCCCGGCGGATTTTCGATGAAGCTGATGAGCATCTTGTCGCTCAGAAGCAAATTGGCCATGGACGGCAGTTTTTCATCACCGGTTAAATTTACTTTGGGAAGGTCCTCAATACTGCATAGATACTTGGATTTTTTTTCAGACATTCTTAACTCCTTTCGAGACTCAACTTATTTAATTCCTTTAATTCCATATGCTTGTCAACTCAAAAAACTGCAGCTTGCATCTGTTAAATCCTCTTATATATTAAATTGTGCTTTCTATCTATGGTTTCAAGGATCAATTTAGTATATATGTCTGCTGGCAGGCCAATTCTGCTGGCAAAATTCCTCCACGGTAAATGCCTTTTAAAGCGAACTCATTCAAATCCCTCAAGTCTCTCATTCAACGATACCATCACGCCTCTTTCTTCGCTTGGAACCAGCCGAAGCCGAAAAGTTCGTCGATTTGTTGAATGAGGTTGCGGATGGAGTAGACGAACATGATCGCCCCGGCAACCGGCATGGTTGCATACCACCAGGTCATGGGCCACGCCAGGATCTGTGAATGGCGGCCGACCGACATGGTCAAATTGAAGGAATAATATGCAAAAGCGGCAATAAACGCGGCGGCGAAGATCTCAATGATGAAGGTGAAGATCTTGCCGAACATCGTGCCCGCCAACATATCGGCGGCGGCTTCGATCCGGAAGTGATCGCGTTGGCGCCACAGGTCCGCGGCGGCGATAAATATGAGCGATGACATCAGCCATTCGATAATCTCGTCGGACCAACTCAGCTTGAACCACTCAATAACGGCGGTCGATGACGTGAACCAGTCGATGCGGACAAAACGGACAAACACGAGCAGGGCCAGCATCACCATCAGGATCAGAAAGTTGGCGATACAGAACCAACGCATAACCTTGCCGAGTACACCATCAATGGATTTTAGAAGTGTCATGATCAATCCTCCGGTCACTCAGGCATCAAGATATCGGGAAGCCACAAGGATACCATGGGAATGTAGGTTATCAACAACGTGACGATGAAAATGCCCAGCAGGTAAGGGAACAGCTCGCGGGTGAGGCGTCCGATCGAAACTTCGGAGATCGTCGCGACGGCATAAAGGCTCATCCCCACCGGCGGCGTCAGCAGGCCAATCATCGAGCACAGCACCATGATCACGCCGAACTGGACGGGATCGATCTGGAACTGGTCGATGATCTTCATGAAGATCGGGATGGTAATGACCATCACCGCAATGCCTTCCAGGAAGCAACCGAGAACGATCAGCACAAAGACAACGATGATCAACAACACGTACTTGTTTTCCGTAACCGTGGTCAGGCCTGAAATCACCTGTTCCGGAATGCTTTGGTGGATCATCAGCCAGCCGAAGAAACCGGCGGTGGCGATGATGAACAGAACGCGTACGCTTTGTTTGATGGATTCCCAAATGATTTCGGGAACGTCCTTAAGTTTAATCTCCTTATAGACGAAGCAGCCGATGACGAAGGCATAGACCGACGCAACAACGGCCGCCTCGGTCGGTGTGAAAATACCGCCCAAAATGCCGCCGATGATGATTATCGGCATGAGCAGCGCAAGGAACGATTCAGTGAACGTTTTCCAGATAAGGCCGAACAACGGTGTCGGGTCCTTGGGATAACTGCGCTTCTTGGCGACGAAATAAACGGCGATCATGAGCGCCAGGCCCATGAGCAATCCCGGAACAAATCCGGCCATGAACAATTTGACGATGGAAACGCCGGTGATGGAACCGTAAATGACAAAAGCAATAGAAGGGGGCACAACAGGTCCGATGGTTGACGAGGCAGCCGTAATGGCGGCCGAAAATTCCTTGTCGTAACCGTTTTCAGTCATCGCCTTCATTTCGACGACCCCGAGACCTGCGGCATCGGCCACAGCCGCGCCCGACATGCCGGAGAAAATCATACTGGCGACCACGTTGACGTGGCCGAGGCCACCACGGATATGACCGACCAGCGCACGGGCGAAATCAAAGACCCGCTGCGTAATACCGCCGTAATTCATCAAATTTCCGGCCAGGATAAAGAAGGGGATTGCCAGGAGGGTGAATCCTGTAGTGGCCACGTACATGCGTTGCGCCATCATCGGCAACACGAATGCCTCACCCAAAAGAATGAAGGTCCCCGCCGCAGTCAAGCCCATGGCCGCGAAAATCGGCACACCGAGCATCACCATGCCCACAAGTACAACGAAAATAAGTAAAGTTAACATGCTTCAAACCCTATCCCGAGCCGATCAGCCCGAATATTGCATGAAATCTTTTCAGCAATATTCGGGTTAGCGAACTGGAGCCAATGCCGTCTTCGATGACATCGGCCCCAGATCAGTTGTAACGCGCCTGATCCTTATTGGGTTTCTTCAACCATCTTCAGGAACTTCGTAACGTTG
>Ga0126332_10000145_pt1 | contig 28792 bp, 28 predicted proteins | sample InaspJWI42metaG_FD_94482 | JGI IMG/M metagenome (GOLD analysis project Ga0126332, IMG submission 94482) | Marine gutless worms symbiont microbial communities from Oahu, Hawaii - Inanidrilus sp. 2 OAHU.JWI-42 metaG | ecosystem: Host-associated > Annelida > Digestive system > Unclassified...
CAGAGCCGGGCCTGTGTGTTTAGCGGAAACGTAAAACCCACTGGACTCCCGGCCGTTGGGGAGGAACTTTGTTCAAACCTTTTTCTTCAATGAGCAGGTTTGGAAAGGTTCAATTTAGCGGTGACAAGAATTGCTAGGTTACTGGCTATCCTTATTGATCAATAGGTCATGACTAATTGTCCAGAGGGCTTCGAACACCAAGCAGATTCTTACCAGCGACATGTGTATAGATCATGGTGGTTCTGATGCTGGAATGGCCCAATAATATCTGTATTGTCCGGATATCATATCCATCCTCTAACAGGTGTGTTGCAAAACTGTGACGAAGGGTGTGAACGGTAACTCTCTTAGGGATTTTAGCTTGTCTTGCAGCCTTCTTTATATGTCTTTGAAAGTTACTCGGATGGACATGATGGCGACGGACAACTTTGGATCTAGGATCAGTGGAAAGCTTTTTTGAAGGAAATAGCCATTGCCAGGGCCATTCTTTTCCGGCATTGGGAAATTTGCGTTCCAATCCTCCTGGTAGTTCGACTCCGGGTACATCTGCTTCCCTGTCCCTGGCGAAAAGTGGCTCTATTGATTGGATATGCTCCTCTAAATCCTTTATTATGTTTTCAGAAAGCACAGTTTGGCGATCTTTATCCCCTTTGCCACTACGGATAGTGAGACACTTCCTGTCAAAATCGATATCCTTGATCCTAAGTTTTACGCATTCTCTGAGCCTCAATCCTGACCCATATAGTATTTGAGCGGATAGTAGATAAATTCCGGTTAGTTCATTCAATAGATTTCTAACTTCCTCTCGACTTAATACTACGGGAAGGCGACGTTTACGTTTAGCACGGATGGTATCCGAGATATCACCAACATCCTTATCGAGAGCATTTCTAAAAAGAAATAATAGTGCATTAAAAGCCTGGTTCTGAGTAGAGGCCGATACCTTACGGTCAACGGCTAAGTGACTTAAATAGTTTTTCAGGTGTGTAACCTCTATTTTTAGAGGGGGTAAGTCTCCTAAATAGCGGCGGAAGGATCGAACCCAACCAAGATAATTGCGCTCAGTTGCCAGTGCCAGGTGCTTCAGTCGGATTATCTTTATCATTTCATCTGTTGTTAATTTCCACTGAGCATGAACTGTACCGGAATCCCGGAACTCCTTGTTTGGTCGGTTCATGAAAAATAAATATAGTTCAATTGCCTCTCTAGCCTGGTCCACTTGCCACTTCTCCTTGCTCTTAGATAAGAAAATTAAAAATTTTTCAATGTCTCCTGGTGTGACGCTAACATCCGGACTTTTCATGATAAAAGCATAGAATTGTTGTGTCCAGTGTTGGTAGAAAGGGATTTTTTTACTTGGCACACGATTACCGGAAGCTAAAAATTTGCTGAATTCCTTCATTGTATCACCTCAACGCAAAAATTATTTAAATAACAGATCATTAGATTGATTTAGACAAATGAAAAGAACTAACAGGATTGAGAATATCATCAAGGTGTGACAGATCCGGTCATAATGACAAAAAGGGGATATATTAGGAGGCAAATTCTAAAAAACAAGTCAATTTCGTGTGCTTTACGTGAAATCTCGTTAATTCACAGTTAATTGCATAAAATTGATTTAAGCGCAGCCTAAATGTTGAGGTGAAATCGACAGCGACTACGTTCGAATAATTTGTGAATGGCCGGATAAATTTACGTCCTACCGATAGCGATTCTCATCAGTAGTCGTGGTGGGAACACATTCTCTGGAGGCCCGGAGTACTCGATTATTTAGAATTCTTTAAATTCGGCGTCGTCACAAAAGATAGTTGCCGTGGATTGACGCCGCTGAATTACAAACCAATTACAATCGTTTGAAACAAATGAGGGCTTTGGGCAGTATGCTGGTCTCTGTGGTATCTTGAGTCTTTGGGTAGGCCGGCAATTAACATAGCGCTGGGAGACGACGCTAAAAACCAGCGCGCTCCAGCTTGAACGTTAAGAATCCAACCAACGTCCTACAATTTCACCACAAAATACCCACCACTCTGAAGTCCCCACATTACAATTTACCCAAGGGCTGATGCCGTTCAATTCCCCCAAATGAAACAAAGTGAGTTTTGACCTTTCCCGCCTATCTCTGGCGGGAGAGCGTCAAAACAAAAACATCTTGACAAACACTCAAAAGTGTAAAAATATATAAAACATACATCAAAAAAATGTTAAAGACGAGGTTAAAAATGGGCCGTCCAAAAAAACCGAATAAGCTAGAACAAATCAATGTGATGCTTGAAACGAAAGAAATCAAAGAGATCGAACGGCTGGCCAAAAAGATTGGAATTTCCAGGGGGCAATTGATGCGCAACCTGGTCCGAAACGGTCTTGAAGACGCAAGGATGTTTGATAAGTCAGGATTTCTTGCCGTTGTATGCAGCGGTTATAAAGCTATTAAGGAAATGAGAGACAGGATATCACTAAATGGGTTAGACGTATTGACAAAATAATAGGCAATTGTAGTCTTCTTAAATGAAATAGCCGGGCAGCCACCGCCAAGCAACCACCCGGCCAAGAGAGCTGAGAGGGCGTATTGCCACACTCAACAGGCAAAAGATATCAGCCTGTCTGTGGTGTGTCAATAGGCCTTCCAGTTGAAAATGGGAGGTCTTATTCATGGAAAACAAGCAACGTTCAGGCAGCATTCATCAGAATCTATCAGTAGGTCCGGAGTCGCGGGAAAATCCAAATCAGGGGTGCCAAGCGTCTATCAGGCACCCCGTAAAGGTGAATCCTAGTCCATTACCTGTTAGTGTAAAGGTTCTCACCAACAATATTGATACCCTCTATTTATCAATCGACGTTACCTGGGAAAATGATTTGTTTTTCCAATACCTGACTGCCCGCCAGGAAGAAGCCAAGCACCAGGACGCACCGGTTCCGGTGGAAATCATCGACTCAGCCAATGAGAACCTATTAGATGATGAGGATGATTGCCTGCCCCTTTTTATCAAGCCCACCGGGTTGCGTGGCTATAAATGGGTACTCGTAGGCCGGGAATAGAGCTTTCATATCGGAAACTGGATGGAGCCCAAAGTCCGACCAAGTGTCAAGGTTGAAATCCGGTCTGAAACCCTTTGGCATGTCGGGGGTAAATCTGCAGTTGGTCGGGTTATCGGGCTGTTGAGTGCCGTAGGGGCTGAAATCCACACCGTAAAACCAAGTCGGGTTGATATGTGCGTTGATATGCAGTTGCCTCATGAAGTCTGGGACCCCGGCCTTGTTCGGTATCGCGTAACGCCTTCCAAGAAATGTGCGGTCCATATTGATAACCTGGATTTTGAAGGCATCGATATTGGTAAGGGTGATATGAAGGCCCGCCTTTATGACAAACCCCGCGAAATCAGACAAAAGGGGCAGAAAGATTGGATGTTCGATGTATGGGGCCTGAAAAAGGTTATTCCGGACACTGTCATCATCCGAGTCGAATTTCAGATTAAAAGAAGCATCCTGAGAGAGTTGGGGATTGATATGGTATTTGATCTCTGGATGACCGAAAAGCAGCTTTGGGCCTATTGCACCGAAAAGTGGCTGAAGTTTAGCACGAATCCAGGATCGCACCATACCAGCCGACAAACATTTGAATGGTGGAAGCTGGTACAGTCTGCTTACCGCGAGGAACAACCGGCCCGCCCGCTAATCCGCTGCAAAGCTTTATCCACCGAACAGGAAAAACATTTTGCTCAGGCCTTCGGGTCTTTTACCTCGCTTTCAGCTGTTATTGCTGAGCAGCTTAAGGATATTGGCCCTTTGGATATGACATTCGTAGAAGCCATGCATCAGTTCAAACAGATGGCACTGGTTAGTAATAAAACGGGGGCAAACTTTCTGGATATCATCGATGAAAAGCGGAAAAAGTTTTGCCGTGAAAAGTTGAAAATTCAGGAAACGAAAACCAAAAGAAAAACCCTCGGGATACCTGACAATCTAAGCCCGGTCCTGGTAGATGCGAATACTGATAACCTCCAAAACTAAGGATTGACAGGATCATGACTTTCACTAATAAAGACAATAATCAGCGCCAGGCTCCAAAAGTCCTGACAACCGATGAAGTCGCGGAGATATTGCGAGTGCATCGGACAACCGTATTCAGGTTTGCCAAATCAGGCAAGCTGAAGAGCTACCAGCTTGGAAGTCGTAGGTTGTTCAAGGAAAGTGACGTCTGGTCGTTCTTTGAAAATCAGGTAGCGCATAGTTGTGTAAGTGGAAAGGAGCTGTGATATGGCTACTGTAATTATCCACAAACGCAAAAGAAAAAATTTACCAGCTATATTATCTATTACAAAGATCCACGCACATCAGAGAAAAAATACCATAAGACATGCCGTAAGTATCAAGAGGCTCAAAAGACAGCTAATGAATTACGTAACCTCATTGATCGTGACCAAATGTCGAAGATAGAAAAGTCAAGAGTCAAAATTAGCTTGATGACTTTCTCTGAGGTCGGTGATTCGCTGAGAGAAGTATGGCAGAAGAAACACAGGCGAAATGAATTGAGCGATTCGACCCTTCAAGGTTATCTGATTAGATTGGGCATCTTAGATAAGAAGTTAGGAAAAACTATACTTAGCGCAATTAATAAGAAGAAGATTATTGAACTGCAAGAAGAGTTGCTAGTTGCTCACTCACCGGCAAATTCTAATAGATACTTGTTTATCATTAAGCAAGTTTTCAAACATGCCCTGGCTATCAATGCAATTCCTGATGATCCTGTAAAAGGGATTAAATACCTCAGTGAAAGCCAGCATGAGAGAAACAGGTTTCTGGTGCCACCCCAGATTACAAAGCTTGTAGAGGCTTCAAAACAAACACGGGCTAAACACTACTTGCCGGCATTGATTTTTTTAGGTGCTGAACACGGGGCCAGCAAGCAGGAGGCATTGAGCCTTGAATGGGAGGATATTGACTTTTGGATGGATGGAAAGGGTACTATCAGGTTTTTTCGAACCAAGAATAAGAATGAACGAACTGAATATCTAATGCCCAGGACCAAGAAGTCTATTATAAAATGGAGAAAGCATCTTGAGTGGATGCGTCACCGCAAGAAAATTCAGGTAAAGAGCGATAGGTTTGTTTTTTGCCGACTTGATGGGACTCCGCTGAAAAGATTTGATAAAGCCTGGAGGAAGACTTGTCAGATCGCTGGGATTGAGAATTTCCATTACCACGACCTGAGACATACTTTTTGCTCAAATCTCATTGTGTCAGGATCAGACTTAAAACAGGTAAAGGATATGATTGGGCATAAAGACTTATCCATGACGGATCGCTATACCCACCTTACAAGCCTTCATAAGAGTATCATTCAATCCAATTTGGCTCAGCACTATGAAGAGCAAAATTGATCCAGAAAATCGAGTAGGGGTCACATAGGGGTCACAGACGCCACCGAGCATAAAAAAGGCGGGAAAGATTGATATCTAACCCGCCTAATTTATTTCTATTTTTTGGTCGGGGCGAGAGGATTTGAACCTCCGACCCCTTGAACCCCATTCAAGTGCGCTACCAGACTGCGCTACGCCCCGACACAAACGGAGTGACTAACACCTCACCAAATTTATGTCAACATCGATGTTTCCCCGTAAACCGTCACAGTCAAGACTAATTGAAATTAATAGTAAAATTGTAACGACATATCCCTCAATGGGGTGGACGAGGTGGAGGGGTGTCTATTCAGATGGATTGGTGATATATGGGTTTAGCTATAAAGTATAAGGTAGAAGACAACCCCCCGGAGTCAGGGGGCAGGAGTCTGGAGTCAGAGGGCGGAAACCAAGAGATCGGAGGTCGGACGTCAGAGATCGGAAAGGATAGCATAGGGCATAGTGCATAGTGCAAAGGGTAAGATCTGAATAAAAACCGGAGTCCAGGCTTCGCCAAGGCTACGCCCGGCAAGCAGGAAGCCGGAAGTCGGACATCTGAAATCAAAAGATTGGAAGTCCGAGGTCTGTAGTTTGGCATTTTTCACTTAGAATCGATAAATTGCTGGTTGACACGGATGCTGTGGACACATATACTGTGTAAAAACTGGAATTTTAGATGTAGAGGTGTGCTATGCCCAATATTACAATTTCACTCGATGAAGAATTAATAAAAAGGGGGCGTGAATATGCAGCCAAACACAACACCTCCATCAATGCCCTCATTCGCAAATATCTGCAGCAGACCGTTGAATCCCAGACCGATGACTGGCTGGCCGAATGTTTCGAGCTGATGGACACCGCCGGAGCAGACTCTAAAGGCAAACGCTGGGAACGCGAGGACCTCTACGATGTCTAAGGTTTTCTTGGACACCAACTTGTTGATCTATTCAATGGACAACTATAATAAAAAGAAGCAGGCGCAGTGCCGGTCGCTGCTCAAATCTGTGACCGGCTCGATGCAGGGAGTCATTTCTACTCAGGTCATGCAGGAATTCTACGTAGCGGCTACCCGGAAACTCGGAGCAGACCCCCTGACGACCAAGGACGTCATGAATTCCTTCACCCGCTTTGAAGTTGTAGGCATTTCGCCGGATATCATCAACAGTGCTGTTGATTGCAGCATCTTGAATCGGCTTTCTTTTTGGGATGCATTAATTGTCGCGGCTGCTGAAAGCGCCAACTGCGAATATCTGTGGACAGAAGATCTGAACGCCGGGCAGGTGATCAGGGGCGTGAAGGTTGAGAATCCGTTGCTGCAAAGTAGTGCGTAGGGCAGAGTGCGTAGCGCTAAGGTTAAGATCTGAATAAAAACAGGAGTCAGGGGTCTGGAGTCTGGGGTCAGAGGGCGGAAACCCAGAGGACTGAAGTCGGAAATCAGAGGTCGGGAACTGCAAGGTCAAATCGAAACCTGAGACCCTATTTAATATGAAACCTGAAATCATCATACCGGAAGCATTGAAAGAGGGTGACAAGGTTGGGATTGCGGCTCCGGCAGGGCCGTTTGAGATTGAGAAGTTCGAGCGGGGCCTGGCTGTTATCGGTGAGTTGGGTTTCGTGCCGGTGGTGGATGACGATGCGTTTAAGCGCGATCGCCACATGGCCGGGCCGGACAAGCATCGTGCCAAGCATCTCAATAGCCTGTTTGCCAGGGATGATATCCGGGCCATCATTTGCGCTCGGGGTGGTTTCGGCTGTCTGCGGGTGCTGCCCTACCTGGATTATGACTTGATTGGGGAAAACCCCAAGCTTCTCATCGGGTTTTCTGATGTGACCGCCTTGCTGACAACCCTGAGCCAGCGTTGCGGCCTGGCCGGCATCCATGGCCCGGTGGTGACTTCGCTGGGGTTTTCGGATGATGAAAGCAAAGCGCGCTATAAACAGGTGCTATGCGGTGAAGGTTCGCCTGATATCGTACCGGCAGAGCCGGTGGTCATCAAACCGGGAAAAGCCAGCGGTGTAATTACCGGCGGAAACCTTGCAACCCTTTGTCACTTGGTAGGTACCGAGTTCTCTCCGGATTTCAGCGAGAAGATCGTGCTGCTTGAAGATGTCAATGAGGCGCCGTATCGCATAGACCGAATGCTTACCCAGATGCGTATGGCCGGCTGCTTTGAAAATGTGGCTGGAATTGTGCTGGGGGCATTTGAAGACTGCGGTGAAGATGAAGATATTGTGAAAGTCTTTGAGGATGTGTTTGAGGGCTTCCATGGACCAATTTTAGGTGGATTTAACATCGGGCATGGAAGCACGAATCTCGCAGTTTCCGTTGGAGTGGAAGTGGTAGTAGATACGGAAGAGGGCTCTCTGAGATTCCTTAGATGATATAAATTCGAAGCACGAAGCACGAAATTCGAAACAAACTATAAATTCGAATGAGTAAATGACAGAAACAAAAGCCTCGTTGCTTTCTTGATCTTGTTTAGGAAATTGGGTTATTGAGATTTGCTCCTTTTTGTTTCGTATTTCGATATTCTAATTTCGGATTTACTAGTTAGTCGCTCTATTGCTTTGCATCTAAAGTAGCACCACAGTTCAATCTGATATGAAAGACACTGAGAACCTCATAAATAGTGCCATCGACTCGGCCATTTTCCCTGGAGCTGTAATAGCTGTTTCCTTGAAGGGCAAAATCGCGCTTCACAAAGCCTTTGGCCAGGCTGATATCTTTGCTGGTCAGGCCATGACTACGAACACCTTCTTCGACCTGGCTTCACTTACCAAGCCTTTAGCCACAGCCCCGGCAATCATGGCGCTGGAGCATGCGCAGAAACTCGAACTGGATCAACCCATCATAGAATTACTTCCCGCGCTGGATGGTTCCGGTAAGGAGAAGATTACCGTTCGGCAGCTTTTGACTCACACCTCTGGGTTTCCGGACTGGCGACCCTGGTTCATTGAGCTGATGAAGGTTCCCGGCGAGCAAAGAAACGCAAGGCTGCAAGAGTTGCTGATTGCCGAGCCTTTGGACGCGAAACCCGGCAAACAGACGGTCTACAGCGACCTGGGCTTTATGCTCTTGGCCTGGTTGATAGAAGAGCAAAGCGGGCAGCGCCTGGATCGTTATGTGAATGCAGAAGTATATGGTCCGCTGAACATCGAAGATCTTTTCTACCTTGACCGGTGGTCTGTGGCGCCTCCCGTGGAGCGGTTTGCTGCTACCCAGCTTTGTCCCTGGCGCAATCGGCTGTTGAAAGGGCAGGTGGATGACGACAATACCTGGGCCATGGGCGGCGTGGGCGGACAGGCCGGGCTGTTTGGTACGGCCGTGGAAGTGTGCGCCCTGATGGAAGCGTTTTTACTGGCCAACGGCGGCACCGACCTATCGGGGCCGTTTAGTTCCGAGACCATCTGCCGTTATTTCGAGCGCAGCGGCGACGGCCGCGCCCTGGGATTCGATGTGCCCACTCGGCCCGGTTCAAGTTCGGGGCAGTACTTTTCCGACAGCAGCGTGGGGCACCTGGGTTTCACCGGCACGTCTTTCTGGGCCGATCCCGAACGGGGGCTGGTAGTGGTGCTGCTGACCAACCGGGTCCACCCGTATCGTTTTAATGAGGGCATCCGTCCCTTTCGCCCCAAATTGCACGATATGGTCATCCAGGAACTCGGGCTGCCTGAGTGTTGCCAAAAACGCTAAAACAGATTGAAAACAGTAAGGATAATCCTCGCGGCCACTGCAATATTTCCCTTGTCAGGCCCGGATATATTTGTTAGTGATTCCAATAAATTTCATTGATATATGATTTATAACCGGATTGAACTGAAACCGCAGCGGGGCACTGCAGCTCAGAGCACTCCCTGATCATTCATATAGTTATTCAAGTGGAAGAGGTACCATGAGCTTTTTAGACGGACTTTTAGGCGTATTTTCCAACGACCTGGCCATCGACCTGGGCACGGCCAACACCCTCGTTTACGTGAAAGGCAAAGGCATCGTTTTAAGTGAGCCATCCGTTGTGGCGGTCCGGCTTGACCGCACCAAGAACCGCGTTCTGGCCGTGGGCTCGGAAGCCAAAAAAATGCTCGGCCGGACGCCGGGCAACATCGTGGCCATCCGCCCCATGCGCGACGGGGTCATCGCCGACTTCGAGGTCACCGAGGCCATGCTGCGGCATTTTATCACCAAGGTGCACAACCGGCGCCGCCTGGTGCGCCCGCGCATCATCATCGCGGTGCCCTCGGGCATCACCCAGGTTGAAAAACGCGCCGTGCGCGAATCGGCCGAATCGGCCGGCGCCCGGGAAGTGTTTTTGATCGAGGAACCCATGGCCGCCGCCATCGGGGCCGGGCTCCCCATTACCGAACCGACCTGTAACATGGTCGTCGATATCGGCGGCGGTACCACCGAAGTGGCGGTGATCTCGCTGGCCGGCATCGTCTACAGCCGCTCGCTGCGGGTGGCCGGGGACAAGATGGATGAAGCCATCATGCAGTACATCAAGCGCAAGTACAACCTGCTCATCGGTGAACGTACTGCTGAAATCATAAAAACCGCCATCGGCAATGCCTATCCCGACCCTGCCGACCTGGAGACCATCGAGGTGAAGGGGCGGGACCTGGTGTCCGGTATCCCCAAGATCCTGGCGATCGACAGCGAGGAGATCCGGATCGCCATTTCCGAACAGATTGATGCCATTGTCGAGACGGTGAAGATTGCCCTCGAACAGACCCCCCCTGAACTTGCCGCGGACATTGTCGACCGGGGCATCGTGCTCACCGGCGGCGGCGCCCTGCTGAAAAACCTGGACAAACTGCTGATGGAAGAGAGCGGCCTGCCCATTACCGTCACCGAGGATCCGTTATCCACCGTCGCCCTGGGTTCGGGCGAGGCCATCGACAGTATCGATATTCTCAAACAGGTGATGATTACATAATCGATGTTTTCCCGAAGAACGATGATGATTGTTGGCCTGATCGTGGTGATCGCGGTCAACATCATAATCTTGTCGATCAGCAGCCGGACCCGCGAGCCGGCTTACGGGCTCGGTCGCCTGGCCATCTACGTCGTTTCGCCATTCCAAAAAGCCGTCACCGAGACCGTGCAGTTCGTCGAAGGCGTCTGGGAGCACTACTTCCACCTGGTCTCCGTAGCGCAGGAGAACGATCAACTCCGGCGGCAGCTGGATAAAGCCCTGGAGCGCAGCCACCAGCTGACCGAGGTCGAGCTGACCAACCAGCGGCTGAACAGCCTGCTCAACTTCCAGAAATCCATCAGCCGCCAGGTCCTGCCAGCCGCCGTCATCGGCAAAGACCCCTCCGCCTGGTTCAAAACCATCATCGTGGACAAAGGAGTCCGCGACGGCGTGGAAAAAGGCATGCCGGTGGTCGTGCCGGCCGGGATCGCGGGCCAAGTGATGGAAGTGGCCGGTTCCTACGCGAAAGTCCTGCTGATCATCGACCAGAACAATGCCGTCGATGCCCTGGTGCAACGGTCCCGGGCCCGCGGCCTGGTCACGGGGGCGGCCGCCGAGCAGTGTGTGTTCAAGTACGTGCTGTTGAAGCATGATGTCCAGATCGGCGACATCCTCATCTCTTCGGGCCTGGACGGCGTATTTCCCAAGGGCCTGCGGGTCGGGGTGGTGTCGAATGTGATCCGGAGCAGTGCCGGGATCTTCCAGGAAGTCGACGTAACCCCTTATGTCGATTTTGAAAAGCTGGAAGAGGTCCTGGTTGTGCTGAATCCGCCGGAAAAGCTATTTTTTGAGGAAGGCCAGTGATCGCGGAGCGATCAGAGGTTTAAGGTATAAGGTATAAGGTAGACCAAGGAGTCCGGTGTCAGGAGTAGGGAGCTAGAAGGTATAGGGTATAAGGTATAAGGTATAAGCAGTAAGGTATAAGGTTGAAAGTAGATGTTAAACGATCGAAGGTTTAGGGTTCCAGCTTCCAGCTTCCACCTTATACCTTATACCTATCCAACTAGGCTGCAATAGAGAACAAGATGACCACCTTCATCTACATACTCATTTGCCTCGGGTGCATCGTCATCCAGACCACCCTGTTTCCGCTGGTGACCTGGCTGAGCGGTTTCTATGACCTGCTGATCCCCTTTGTGGTCTACCTTGGTCTTTTCCGGCCGTTGAAGGAAGGCCTGCCCGTCGTCTTCTGCCTGGGGATTGCTATGGATACCCTTTCCGGCGGCGCTTTCGGGATCTACAGCACCACGTATCTCTGGCTTTACGGCGTTATCGCCTGGATGATCGGATTCCTGCACTTCAAAAACACGTTGCTGCTGCCTTTTATCGTGGTGGTGGGCGTGCTGCTGGAAAACCTGGTATTTCTGGGAGCGGTCAAACTCGGGAACCCGGACGCGACCTTGCCGCTAGGACTTGGGCGAACAGTCATGGTGCAGCTGTTATGGGCCCTGTTTACCGGACCGATCCTGTTGCTGCTGATCCGGGAGATCCATTCGAGCTGGACAAAGTGGATTTCGAGGAAAATTGCAGAAGCTGAAAGCTGACAGCTTTCAGCTGGTATAAGGTTTAAGGTAGAAGGAAGATCAGGGATCCGGAGTCAGGAGTCCGGAGTCGGAAGTGCAAGGTATAGGGTAGAGGGTATAAGGTAGAAGGTAGAGGGTTTAGGATTCAAGCTTATACCTTACACCTTATACCTTATAGCTATACCACCCGGTAACCCATTGTCTGGGATTTGGATACAAGTATAGGCCGCAAATAAACGAAGATGACGACTTATCTCAACACCGTCGACAGCGAGTGGTTTAAGCAGCGCATTATCAGCGTTGTCCTGATAACGGTGGCAGCTTTTGTTATCCTGTTTACGCGCCTTTTCTATCTGCAGCTGGTCGAGGGGGAACGGCTGCGGCATCTTTCCGTGAACAACCGGATCCGCCTGCAGGATATCGAGCCCTCGCGTGGGTTGATATTCGACCGCAACGGTATGCGCATCGCGGACAACCGGCCGGCGTTTGACATTTACATTACCCTCAAGGACGCCGAGCCGGTGGAAAAGACACTGGAGAAGCTGGTCTTTTACACCGATTTTCCCATTAAAGAGCTGAAAGAGAAAATTAAAAAGGGCCGCGGCCGGGGGGCCTACAAACCCATCCTGATCCGACAGGACATTTCCCGGGATACCCTGGCCGCCATCGAGGTGCACAAGTTCGATCTGCCGGGGATCACCGTGAATGTAAAGCCGCGCCGGCATTACCTGGATAAAAACGGGGCGGCCCACTTGATCGGGTACCTCAGCGAGATAAACGCCACAGAGCTCAAATCAGGCAAGTACCCGGGCAGCCGCAGCGGGGACTTTATCGGCAAGTTCGGGGTTGAAAAGGCCCATGAAAACTACCTGCGCGGCAAACACGGCGGCCGCCAGGTGGAAGTGGATGTCCAGGGACGGGTGATCCGTCCCCTGAAAACCGTGGTAGCCCAACCGGGGCACAACCTCATCCTGACCCTTGACCAGAAGGTCCAGGCTCGCGCCGAAACCAGGCTTGCCGGCCAGGTGGGGGCAGCGGTGGCCATCGAGACCGATACCGGCCGCATCCTGGCCCTGGCCAGCAGCCCCGCTTACAACCGGAACGCCTTCGTGGACGGCATGTCGGCCAAGCAATGGCGGGCCCTGAATTCGAACCCGGATCACCCCATGGTAAACAAGGCCATCCAGGGGACCTATCCGCCGGCCTCTACCTATAAGATAGTGACAGCCATTGCGGGCCTGGAAGAGGGGGTGATCGACGAATATACGGTCATCCACTGCCCCGGCTGGTTCAAATTGGGAAACCGGGTGTCGCGCTGCTGGAAAAAAGGCGGCCACGGCAAGATGGATGTCATCCAGGCCATCGAGCAGTCCTGCGACGTCTTTTTCTACCAGGTGGGGCTCAAGCTCGGTATTGACCGCCTGGCCTGGCACGCCAAAGCCTGCGGCCTGGGGACCCACACCGGCATCCGTCTGGATCGCGAGAAATCCGGCTTGATTCCCACGGCGGCCTGGAAAAAGCGGCGTTACGGGATTCCGTGGCAGCAGGGCGAGACCCTGTCGGTGGCCATCGGGCAGGGATACAACCTGGTGACCCCGCTCCAGATGACGGTGCTGACGGCAGCCATCGCCAATGACGGCGTCCGCTACCGTCCGATGATCCTCGACCGTATCGAGACGGCCGAGGGAGAAACGGTTTTTCAAGGTGAGCCCGAGGTGGCCGGCCGCCTTTCCATGACCAGCACCACCCTGGCCCTTGTGCGCCGGGGTCTTTTCGATGTGGTCCAGGGTGAAGCGGGCACGGCGCGCCGGATCCGCACCCGGGGCATTAACATCAGCGGCAAGACCGGCACCGCCCAGGTCGTGGCTTTGAAAACCGAAGAAGAAGAAGAGGAGACCGAGGTCGAGCATCGTTTCAAAGACCACGCCTGGTTCGTGGCCTACGCGCCCTCGGAGTCCCCGCAAATTGCGGTGGCGGTCATCGTCGAGCACGGCGAACACGGCTCCAGTGCCGCCGCGCCCATTGCCCAGGACATGATTAAAGCCTACCTGAAGGGGGGTAAGAAGAACTGACATGTTTGACCGGCGACTGGCACAATTTTTCGACTGGGGGCTGCTCGGCATCGTGGTGCTGATCGGGGGTGCCGGCCTGCTGACCCTGTACAGTGCCGTGAACTCGGGCACCGCCAACCCCCACAGCGCCTTTTTCCTGAAACAGACTGTCTGGTTCTGCATCGGTTTTGTATTGATGATCGGCGTATTCCTGTTCAGCTACAAAACGTTCGAGCAATGGGGCAACGTGATCTACGGTATCTGCATCGCCCTGCTCCTGTGGGTCGAGTGGTTCGGCAAATATGTCGGCGGCTCCCGGCGGTGGCTGGAGCTCGGGCCGGCGTCGCTGCAGCCGTCCGAACTGGTAAAGATCGGGGTCATCATCATCCTGGCCCGTTACTACGCCAAGACGGTCAATACCCGGGGATTGTCCCTGCGGGAACTTGTGCGGCCCATGATCCTGACCCTCATCCCCTTTGCCCTCATTGTGCGGCAGCCGGATCTGGGTACCGGCATGGTGGTGGTGCTCATCGCCCTTTCCATCACCGTGTTCGTGAAGATCGAACGGCGGGCCTTGATCGCTATCGTATCCGGGTGCATGGTCGCCGTCCCCCTGGTCTGGTTTCTCCTCAAACCCTACCAGCAGCGCCGGATCCTCACCTTTCTCGACCCGGAAAGGGACCCCCTGGGCGCCAGCTATCACATCATCCAATCCAAAATTGCCATCGGGTCCGGCATGTTGTCCGGCAAAGGCTACCTGAAAGGCACCCAGAACGCACTGGATTTCCTGCCCGAGCAACACACCGACTTCATCTTTTCCGTCCTGGCCGAGGAGTGGGGCCTGGTGGGTTCCGGCCTGCTCCTGATCCTCTTTTTCCTGTTGATCCTCTGGGGCCTTAACATTGCCCAGAGCTGCCGGGATCCCTTCGGCACCATCCTGAGCGTCGGGGTGACCGCCATGATATTCTGGCAGGTTGCCATCAATATCGGTATGGTGATGGGGCTGATGCCGGTGGTGGGCGTTACCCTGCCCTTTATCAGTTATGGGGGGTCGTCGATTATAACGGTGATGATTGGGATTGGATTACTCATGAATGTCAGTATGCGCCGATATATGTTCGAGTAGAAACGAAGCCAGGGGGGTGCCTTTTGGCACGAGCTCGGCGTTGGGCGCAAATTTCATTCCCTCAAAATACGATCAGTATTCCTCGGGAGTGAAATTTACGGACGCCTTGATCTCGACCAAAATGCACCCCCCTGGCTTCGTTTCTCACTTTTTTAATTAATCCTTCGAAATCCTATCAGTATTTCTCAGGAATGAAATTCACGGCCGCCTTGATCTCGAACCAAAATTTACTATCCAGCTCAGCTTCTATCTAATTAGAGTGCCGGGAGCGAAATTCACATCGCCTTGGTATTGGGCCAAAATCCATTCCCCAAGACAGCATCTGATTTATTAAGCTCAGAATCTTGCCACCCCCGGTTTGGTTCCTGATTTAGTCACACAGTTTCTCAGGGTCATATTCTTGCCGGGCATTTCTTAAAATCCGGACTGTGTTTCTTCTATATATAAATAGGTATAGTACTCCCCATTTTCCGGTCTTTCTATCACTTCTTATGGTTCAAATCTCGAGCTGAATTCCGTTTTTGAGGTGGACTCAATTGTCCTGATTCGGCCGTCCGGCCGGTCAGGGCGGGGCTTTCGGGGGATTCTCTAAAGATACTCTAATTTTTAGTGATATTTACATTCGCATGGATATTTCAGGGGTACAATTTCGGTTAAAAAACCTTTGACATTTCAACAGGCCAGATGATATAGACCGGGGGATTTTTCAGGACAGGTGGGTCCTGATTTGCCCAAAATCTTATTAACCCTGCAACAAAATCGGCGATGGAGGACCTTATGGAGGTTGCTGGTATTCTAGGAAAGTGGTTCACCAGAACAGTGGTTCTCATGGTGACACTTTCACTGTGTACTGTGAGTGATGCAATAGCTGCCGGCGCACTGATCAGCATTGACAGTTCGCTTTTTATTCAGATCGTGAACTTCCTGTTCCTGATCTGGGCGTTGAATGTGATTCTCTACAAGCCCATCCGCAATATCCTGAAGCAGCGGAAGACGCATGTTGCTGGACTGGAAGAAGGCGTCAAGACCGCCAACAGCGATGCGGAAGATAAGGAAACGGCCTTTGAAGAGGGTATTCGGGCCGCCCGGACCGACGGGGTGGAGCAGAAGAAAGCCATGCTGGAAGAGGCTGCCCAGGAGGAAATGGCGATCGTTGAAAAGATAAACTCAAAGGCGCAGGCCGACCTCGCCGAGGTGAAGGCCAAGATCGCAGAAGAGGCCGATGGGGTTAGAGAATCCCTGCAGGCCGAACTGGATTCTTTCGCCAGCGCCATTGGTCAAAAGATACTGGGGAGGGCGATTTAATGAATGCATCTGTTACGCTCAGGCAGCGGCTTTTTACCGTACTGGGTATCGCGGCGGTCTGCCTGCTCTGTTTTGCCGGTACTGCAACGGCCGCAAGCGAATCCCACTGGCTGAAAACCGATACCTATAAATTGATGAATTTCGCCGTCCTGGCCATCGCCCTGTTTTTCCTTTTGAAGAAACCGCTCACCCAGGCCCTCAACGCCCGCATCCAGGGCATCCGGGAACAGCTGGAAGAGCTGGAAGCCCAGAAAAAGACGGCCGAGGAAACGCTGGCCAAGTACAACGAGAAGCTGGCCACCCTGGAAGGCGAGGCCGAAGAAATCGTGGCCGAGTATGTCCGCCAGGGCGAGGAAGCCAAGGCCCGGATTCTGGCCGAAGCTGAAAAGACAGCCGAGAAACTGGAAGAGCAGGCCAAGAAGAACATCGAAAACGAGTTCAAAAAGGCCAAAGAGGACATTCAGGCTGAGATTATCGATAAGGCCCTGGAAAAGGCTGAAGAGATCATTAAAAGCAAGATTTCCGATGAAGACCAGGACAGCCTCGTTGACGAATATTTAGATAAGGTGGTGGCATAGTGAAAAATTTGGCGATAGCGAGACGGTATGCCAAGGCGCTTCTACTTATCGGGAAAGAAGATGGCAATGCTGAAGCCTACCGGGGAGAACTGGCCGGTGTGGCGAGCCTGATCAGCCAGAGCGACGAGCTGGAACAGGCCATCTGCAACCCGTTGTATGATGCCGCCGGGCGCAAAAAAGTATTGGAGACCTTGATCGATAAGGTAAATGTATCTGCGGTCATGCGCGCGTTTCTGCTGCTGCTGTTCGACAAGGGCAGAATCGGCTTCGTGGCCAGCATCAGCGATTTTTACGAAAAGCTTGCGGACGAGTTGAAAGGTGTGGCCCGGGCCAGCTTGGTGTCGGCCACCGAACTGTCATCCGAAGCTGTCGAAAAGATTCGTGCAACCCTGTCCCAGAAGACAGGTAAAGATATTATTCTTGATGTGGAACAGGATGCCAGCCTGATCGGCGGGATCGTTACCCGTATGGGCGACCTTGTTCTCGACGGAAGCATCAAGACACAATTACTTAATATGAGAGAATCTTTAAAGAGGGGTGAGAGCGTCTAATGGAACTAAAAGCTGAAGAAATAAGCCAGATAATTAAAGAGCAGATTACGGATTATGACAAGAAGGTTGAACTCAGCGAAACCGGCGTTGTCCTTTCTGTCGGTGACGGTATTGCCAGGGTTTACGGGCTTGAAAAAGCCATGGCCCTCGAGCTGGTTGAGTTCCCCGGCGGTATCCTCGGCCTGGTTCTGAACCTTGAAGAGGACAATGTCGGTATTGCCATTATGGGCGACGACATGGGGATCAAGGAAGGCGATATGGTCAAACGGACCGGTAAAATTGCCGAAGTTCCGGTGGGCCCGGCCGTACTTGGCCGTGTTGTGGATGGTACCGGTGCACCCATTGACGGCAAGGGTCCCATCGAAGGAGCAGAGACCAGCCGTGTGGAAATGGTTGCCCCCGGTGTTATCGCCCGTAAAGGCGTTCATGAACCCTGCTACACCGGTCTCAAGGCAGTGGACGGTATGACGCCGGTCGGCAAGGGCCAGCGCGAGCTGATCATCGGTGACCGCCAGATTGGTAAGACCGCCTGCGCCATCGACGCGATCCTGGCCCAGAAAGATACCGACGTTTACTGCATCTACGTCGCTTCGGGGCAGAAGAAATCCTCGGTAGCCCAGGTTCACGCCATTTTGGAAAAATACGGCGCCATGGAGTACACCACCATCGTTTCCGCCTGCGCCTCCGACCCAGCGACCCTGCAGTACCTTGCGCCCTATGCCGGCTGCGCCATGGGCGAATACTATATGAACAACGGCAAGCACGCCCTCATCATTTACGATGACCTTTCCAAACAGGCGGCTGCCTATCGCCAGGTATCCCTGCTGCTCAGACGTCCTCCAGGACGTGAAGCGTTCCCCGGCGACATTTTCTACAACCACTCCCGTTTGCTGGAACGTTCCGCCAAGCTCAACGACGAGCTGGGCGCCGGATCCCTCACCGCCCTGCCGATCATCGAAACCCAGGCCGGTGACGTTTCCGCCTACATTCCCACGAACGTTATTTCGATTACCGACGGCCAGATTTACCTGGAACCATCGCTGTTCTTTGCCGGTATCCGGCCCGCCATCAACGTTGGTCTATCCGTATCCCGCGTCGGGGGTGCCGCCCAGGTGAAAGCCATGAAACAGGTGGCCGGTACCCTGCGTCTGGACATGGCCCAGTTCCGTGAGCTTGAAGCGTTCGCCGCTTTCGGTTCTGATCTGGATGCCGCAACGCAGCGTCAGCTGACCCGGGGGCAGAGACTGGTCGAGATCCTGAAACAGCCCCAGTATCAGCCGCTTTCCATGGCCAAGCAGGTTACCATCCTGTACGCCGGTACCAAGGGCTACCTCGATGAGTACCCAACCGACGTCGTGGCCAAATACGAAGCGGGCCTGTACCCATTCATCGAAGACCGGTTCCCCAATGTCTTCACCGATCTGGAAGAAAGCCATGAAATCACGGACGAGATCGGCAAGCTGATGGACGAAGCCCTGACTGCTTACGCCGAAGAGTTCAAGGACACGATTAAATAAGTTACCTGTAGCACGACAAGTGCGTGGCAGGCTTAATAAGGTGTGCTTAACAGATAACTTTAACCATAAGGGCTTTACTTTATGCCGACATTAAAAGATATCCAATTAAAGATAGCCGGTGTTAAAAAAACCAAGCAGATCACGAAGGCCATGAACATGGTGGCAACCTCGCGGCTGCGTGGTGCCCAGGCGAATATGGACGCGTTTCGCCCCTACGCCGGCAAGTTTGGGGAAGTGCTTGGCAGCCTGGCCGAAAAAGCCGGTGAAGAAGCCAGCCCCCTGCTGGTTCCCAAGGAGGAGGTCAAGAAGATCCACATCGTTCTGTGCACCTCCGACCGGGGACTGTGCGGTGGTTTTAACATCAACCTACTGGATAAGGCCGACGCGCTCATGCAAGAAAAAGAGGGCGTCGACATCTCCTTTTCCTTTACCAACTTCGGGAAAAAAGGCCGCGATTATTGCAAGAAGGAGGGCTGCGACATCGTCGAGGAACACCTCGGGGTGGTCGGCGCCACCTTTGATTTCAGCGTGGCGTCCACGGCCGGGAAAAAACTGGTGGACGGTTTTTTAAGCGGTGAGTACGACGAAGTCTATGTCGTCTTCTCAGAGTTTTTGGGCATGGCCAAGCAGCTTCCGGTCGCCCAGCAGTTGCTGCCGATTCCGGCCATCGTGAAGGAAGAGGAAGATCTCGATGCAGATGAGCCCTACCAGGCGGAACACATCTGCGAACCTTCCGCCGACGAGTTGCTCGGCGAACTGCTGCCGCGGAACATTTACGTGCAGCTGTTCAAGGCGCTTTTGGAAACGTCGACCAGCGAACATGCCGCCCGGATGATGGCCATGGACAACGCCACCAAGGCCTGTAACGACATGATTGACGAATTGACCCTTACATACAACAAAGCCCGACAGTCTTCCATTACAGCAGACTTGATGGACATTGTCGGCGGTGCAGAGGCCCTTAAAGGCTAACACCATATCGCAATAAAACCTTGAAGGAGGTCTATAGAATGGGAGAGAACATAGGTAAAGTAACCCAGGTTATGGGGCCTGTTGTCGACGTCGAGTTCGAACAGGGGCAACTGCCGCAAATTCTTACAGCTCTGCTTGTTTCCAACCCCGCCATCAGCGATGAAGAAGACAACCTCGTGATCGAGGTGGCCCAGCATCTGGGCGACAACGTGGTCCGGACCATTGCCATGGACGTTACCGACGGTTTGGTCCGGGGTATGCCGGTCAAAGACACCGGCAACCCGATCAAGATGCCGGTCGGCGAAGCCAGCCTCGGCCGCGTGCTCAATGTTGTGGGTCGTCCCGTGGACGGCCTGGGTCCGGTCAGCCAGGAAAAGATGATGCCGATCCACCGCCCGGCGCCCGCGTTTACCGAGCAGGACGTAGAAGTAAACGTTCTGGAAACCGGCGTTAAGGTTATCGACCTGCTCGTGCCATTTCCCCGCGGCGGCAAAATGGGGATGTTCGGCGGGGCCGGTGTCGGCAAGACCGTTATTATGATGGAAATGGTAAACAACATCGCCATGCAGCACGGCGGTATTTCCGTGTTCGCCGGCGTGGGTGAAAGAACCCGTGAAGGCAACGACCTTTACCACGAAATGAAGGACTCCGGCGTACTGCCCAAGGCCGCTTTGATTTACGGTCAGATGACCGAGCCGCCGGGAGCCCGTGCCCGGGTCGCCCTGTCCGCCCTGACCTGCGCCGAGTACTACCGTGACGAAGAGGGCCAGGACGTGCTGATCTTTATCGACAACATCTTCCGCTTTACCCAGGCCGGTTCCGAAGTATCCGCCCTGCTCGGGCGGATGCCCTCCGCGGTTGGTTATCAGCCGACCCTCGCGGTCGACCTGGGTGCACTCCAGGAGCGGATTACTTCAACCGACAAGGGTTCCATTACCGCCGTTCAGTGCGTATACGTGCCCGCCGACGACTTGACCGACCCGGCACCGGCCACTACTTTCGCGCATCTCGACGGAACCGTGGTGCTGTCCCGCCAGATTGCCGAGCTGGGCATCTATCCCGCGGTGGATCCGCTGGACTCCACCTCCCGGATTCTCGACCCGGCGGTAATTGGTGAAGACCATTACCAGACCGCGCGGACGGTACAGCAGATGCTGCAGAAATACAAAGAGCTGCAGGACATCATCGCTATCCTCGGGATGGAAGAGCTTTCCGACGAAGACAAGCTGACCGTAGAACGTGCCCGTAAGATGCAGCGTTTCTTGTCCCAGCCTTTCCATGTAGCCGAAGTTTTCACCGGTTTCCCCGGCAAGTACGTCAAGGTCGAGGACACGGTTCAGGCATTCAAGGAAATCTGCGAAGGCAAGCACGACGATATTCCGGAGCAGGCCTTCTACATGAAGGGCGGAATCGAAGAAGTTCTGGAAGCTGCCAAGGAGATGGCTGAGGCTTCGTAAGACCGAAACATAGATAGCCTAAGAAATATACCCGTGTCCGCCTTGCGGGCGGACACGTACTCATTAGAGGATACACTATGGCTGGAAATATTCGACTTGAAATCGTTACACCCTCGACCGACGTTGTCAATGAGGACGCGCAGATTGTCATGGCTCCCGGCAGCTTGGGTGAGTTCGGCGTCTTGACGGGCCACACCCCGTTTATGACCTCCTTGAAGGTTGGCGACATCCGTTACGTGGACAGCAACGGTACCGAACGGCATGTGTTTGTCAGCGGCGGATTTGCCGAGGCCCTGCCGGACAAGGTCACCGTCCTGGCCGAGTCGGCCGAACGCAGACGCGATATCGACGTGGAACGGGCCCAGACCGCGTTGACCCGCGCCGAGAAAAGATTGGCCGAAGGCAGCAACACCCTGGATGTTATCAGGGCCAAGGCCGCCCTGGCGCGGGCCATGATGCGGGTTCAAATGGCCAGCAAGAAAGGTGCCTAACACAGGCATGCATCTGCAAACGGCGCCCACTTAGGATGCCGGTTACAGCGACAAGACCTGAACCCGGTACTAACGGGATGCTGATATATCAAGAACAAAGGGCGGACCATTTTTCCTGGTCCGCCCTTTCTGTTTGCCAAGGATTGACACGCAGCGCATGTCGGTTTTTTATAAGGAACATACACACAGATGACCGGTACCATCGAAAATACAGCAGTTGTCATTCTCGCGGCGGGCAAGGGCACCCGCATGAAATCCGACCGTGCCAAAGTCCTGCATGAACTCAACGCCCGGCCGATGATCCACTATGTGGTGCAAACGGCTCTAACCATTGCCCCCGACCAAGTGCATGTCGTCGTCGGGCACCAGGCCGGCGAGGTGCAGCAGGCCGTATCCCAGGATTTCAACACGGGTTTTGTTATCCAGGCCAAGCAACTCGGCACCGGCCATGCGGTCCAATGCGCCCTGCCGCACCTGGCTGCGCAGGTGGAACATATCGTCATCCTGTGCGGGGACGTACCCCTGCTGACGGCCGCAACCGTCCAGGGACTTTTGAGTCGGCATGTTCAAACCCACAGCGATATTACGGTCCTGGCCGTGCATGTCAGCGATCCAACCGGGTATGGACGGGTCCTTGTAAACGACAGCGGGCAGATGGAAGGGATTATCGAGGAAGCGGATGCCGATGAGGACCAGAAGAAGATCAACCTGATCAATTCCGGCATCTATTGCGTCCGCAAAGCGATCCTGGACGATGTCCTGGGCCAGGTCAAATCCGACAATGCACAGCAGGAATTTTACCTGACGGACATCGTTGGGATCGGACACCACCGGGGGCTGCAACTGGGCGTCGAAATCGGGGGAAATGCCCAGGAAGTGATGGGGATCAATACCCGGTCTGAGCTTGAGCGTGCAGAGCAGTTGCTGCGTTCATAACCGACCGAAATTGAAATATATATGCTACTTTTACGCTACCTGATGTCCCCCCGGGGGAAACCGCTTGACTTTCAGTGGAGTGAACGACTATATTGAAAGTCTAAGTAAGAGGATATAGATTGGACAATCAGGTACTTTTGACACAATTTGAGGAAATTGAAGGGAAAATTGAACGCCTTATCGGCGCTTACAGAGCCCTTGAATCGGAGAACGCTGAACTAAAAAAATAAAATCGAGAGGCTGGAAGGAGAACTCCAGGGGAAAGCCGCCCGGGAAACGCAATTTAATCAGGAGCGTGAGCAGATCCGGAATCGGATTGGCAACCTCCTGGCGAGATTGGCTGAAACCGGCGGCGAGTAATTGAAAAGCAGACTGAGATTAGACCGGACGGGGTTATTGAGCCACTTTGGATCAACTTGTAACCATAAACATATTCGGACAACCCTTTTCCTTCACTTCCGAAACGGATTCAAATCAGGCCCAGATTGTGGCCGGCCAATTGGAAAGTGAGATTGCCCGAATTGAGGAGCAGCAATCCGGAGTGAAATCAGAGAAAGCGAAAATCGCCATTCTGATATCGGCTGCGCTTAATATAGCCAACGAAAACTTTGAATTGAAATCTAACTACTCTGAATTGCTGCATAATGTTGAGGTTCAATCAAAACGGTTGCTCCAGTTGCTGGAGGCTGAGGAGATTGAAGGAAAACCAGCCATTGCCGGCTGAACCGTTTGGCTTGTATGAAAATTGCCCCAAACCCGGTTGCTGCGTATGGCCGGGCCTGACAACCCGGGGAACGGGACCGAAGCCGCCGGTTTTGGACCCGGAATCGCAGGTTGTTATAGCGGAGGGATTTGCCCCTGCCGTGTTCGTGATTGGAAGATGTTCTTTGTCCCAACACTCAACGAACGGGAGCCTTCACTGGTTTTGGTGAGCAGGTTCTGCTTGTACAGAAAAGCCTAAAGAAGCTACAGGGCGCCCACCTTTGAAAAGCGGTTTCAAAGGCCTGACAACACGGCACATAGGCAGGGGCTCGCTCCACTGCCAATTTCAAACCACCTGTCCAAGAACCACTCCGGCCAGGCCGGTACTTCCCCCAGGACGCTCCACCCAACCCCTCTCTAACAATTTTCTAACATTGTTAAAGCAAAGTTAAGACCTGTGCGTGCAGGGCAGGGCAAATTCATCCGTTCGGTTTTACAAAAAAACCAGACGGTTATAGGAGTGCCGACAGGCCGGTTGGGCCCGCTTCGCGGGTAGACGCATTGATCCGACGCCGGGCCTGTGAACATCACTGGAGAATCACATGACTATATATGAAGTGTTGATTGGGTTGGCGGCTTTTGTCGTTGGGGCCGCCATAGCCTACTGGCTGAAGAGCAAGAGTGTAACCCGCAGAATAAAAGTAGCCGAGGAGGAAGCGCAGCGGATTATCGCGGACGCCGAACGGCGGTCTGATACCCTGGCCAAGGAAGCCAAACTGGAAGCCAAGGATCGCCTGTTCAAAATGAAGAATGATTTCGAGTTTGAGACCCGGGATACCCGGTCGGACTGGAAAAAGCGGGAAAAACGCTTGATCGAAAAAGAGGAGCACATCGACCGCAAGCTCGAAAAGTTTGAACAGCGGGACCGGGAATACAACAACCGGGACCGGAACCAGAAAAAACGTCAGGAAGATATCGAGCGCAAAGAGGCCAAGTACAACCGGCTTTTGGATGAACAGCGTGAGCAGCTGGAGCGGATATCAGGCCTCACCGCCGACCAGGCCAAAGAGCTTTTGCTCAAAGCCATGGAAAACGATGCCCGCTATGAAGGGGCCAAGCTGATCAAGCGAATCGAAAACGAGGCCAAGGAGCAGGCCGACAAGAAGGCCAAACGCATTATGGCCACGGCCATCCAGCGCTATGCCGGCGATTTTATTGCCGAACGGACAGTATCCGTCGTGCAGCTGCCCGGCGACGAGATGAAAGGGCGAATCATCGGCCGCGAAGGCCGCAACATCCGGGCTCTCGAAGCGGCGACCGGTATCGACCTGATCATCGGCGACACCCCGGAAGCGGTCATCCTGTCCGGATTCAACCCGGTGCGGCGGGAAGTTGCCCGCCTGGCCCTGACCACCCTGATTTCGGACGGCCGGATTCACCCGGCCCGTATCGAAGACGTGGTCAAAAAGGTGACCAAGGAGGTCGATGCGACAATCAAGGAAGCCGGGGAGCAGGCTGCTTTCGACCTGGGGGTACACGGCATCCACGGGGAGTTGATCAAGTACCTCGGGCGACTGAAATTTAGGACCAGTTACGCCCAGAACGTCCTGCAGCACTCGGTTGAGGTCGGTTTTCTGTGCGGGGTCATGGCCGCAGAACTGGGACTCAATCAGAAGCTGGCCCGGCGCATGGGGCTGCTGCATGACCTGGGCAAAGCCGTGGACCACGAGGTCGAGGGACCGCATGCTACCATTGGCGCCAACCTGGCCAAAAAGTTCGGGGAATCCGGCAAGGTGGTGCATTCCATCGCCGCCCACCACGAGGATGTGCCGCCCAATTCGGTATACGCTCTGCTGGTGCAGGCTGCTGACGGACTGTCGGGCGCCCGGCCCGGCGCCCGCAAAGAGATGCTGGAAAACTACATCAAGCGACTGGAGGACCTGGAGAACATCGCCAAATCGTTTCGCGGGGTGGCCAACACCTATGCCATCCAGGCCGGCCGGGAGCTGCGGGTCCTGGTGGAAAGTGAGAAAATCACCGACGAGGACGCCACCCTGCTCAGCCGGGACGTGGCTAAGAAGATCGAAGAAACCCTTACGTTTCCCGGGCAGATCAAGGTAACGGTGATTCGGGAGACCCGGGCGGTTGAGTACGCGAATAAGTAGAAAGGTATAGGGTATAAGGTATAGGCAAAGAGGACGGAAGTCTGAGGTCCGAGGACGGAAAACCAAAGGGCTGGAGTCAGGCGTCGGGAGTCGGGAGTCAGGGCAGAACTGACAGGTATAAGGTGTAAGGTTTAAACCCTGAAACGGGAACCTTGAACGGGGAACCCAATAGAAGGTTCAGAGGTTCAAAGGTTCAGGGGTTTTTGGTTTTAACCTTGAACGGGGAACCTTGAACGCAGAACCCTTTCTCCGATCGTTTTAGATTCACTACCCCCCTGTAGTGCCAAGGCGTATTAAAAGAAAAAGAAGGTAGGCTATTTAGATGAAAAATGTTGTTGAGATACTGCGTGAGCGGGGCTTTATTGAGAGCACAACCCACGACGAAGAACTGGAAACCCATTTCAGCCAAGCCGGTCGCAAGTGCTATATCGGTTTCGACCCCACGGCGTCCAGCCTGCATATCGGCAGCCTGGTGCCCATCATGTCGCTGGCCCACATGCAGCGCAGCGGACACATTCCCATCGCCTTGGTGGGTGGGGGGACGGGTCTGGTCGGCGACCCCAGCGGCAAAACCGAGATGCGCAAGTTCCTGACGGTAGATGATGTCAACAGCAACGCCCAGGGCATAAAGAACCAGCTGGCCCGGTTCATCGATTTTGAGGAAGACCGGGCGATCATGGTGAACAATGCCGACTGGCTCACCAAGCTCGAATATATCCCGTTCCTGCGGGACATCGGCCGCCATTTCTCGGTGAACCGGATGATCAAGGCTGAAAGCTACAAGATGCGCCTCGACTCCGATGACGGCCTCAGTTTCATCGAGTTCAACTACATGCTCCTGCAGGCCTATGATTACCTGAAACTCTATGAAAATCACGACTGCTGCCTGCAGATGGGCGGCAGCGACCAGTGGGGCAATATCGTCGCCGGCATCGACTTGATTAGACGGGTCAACCAGGGAACGGCTTTCGGCATTACGTTTCCCCTGATCACCACCTCCAGCGGTGCCAAGATGGGCAAGACCGCCAAGGGCGCCGTGTGGCTGGATGCCGAACGCACCTCGACCTACGACTACTACCAGTACTGGATCAATTCCGACGACCGCGACGTGGCCCGGTTCCTGGCCTTATTCACCTTCCTGCCCATGGATGAAATTCGGGCCGTGGAGGAGCTGCAGGACGCGGACCTCAACCTGGCCAAGGCGATCCTGGCATTCGAGGCCACTGCCATTGCCCACGGGCAGACAGCGGCCCGGGAAGCATTCAAAGCGGCGGCCAGCATGTTTGGCGGACGGGTCATTCCAGGCGACCTGCTGCCGTCCAGCAAGATCCCCAGGGGTGAATCCGCCCAGGGCGACACGGTGGTCCCGCAAAGTGAAATGACCCTGGCGGAACTGATGCAAGGCATCCCGGCCTTCAAGCTGTTTCCACAGGTAGGTCTGGCCGATTCGGGCGGGGCTGCCCGGCGGTTGATTTCCCAGGGGGGCGCCTATGTGAACGGCCAGCGGGTCGGGACCTTTGACCAGGTGATTAATGACAGCGATATCAAAGAGATGGAGATCGTTTTGCGGGCCGGGAAAAAGCGATTTCACAAGATCAAAATCAAAGCCTGAGATTTTTTCAAAAAAAGTAAAAAACAGGCTTGACAGGGCCGCTAACAGAGTGCTAATTACTCGCCTTTCGCTAACGCGACGTGCCGTTGGGCACGGTTTGATCTTTCGAAAAAAAGTTTAAAGCAACCGAAAAAGACATTGACAATTGTGCCCACAAGGCGTACATAATCAAGTTCTGTCAAGTCGATCTTTTCTAACGCCAACCGATCACATTCTTCGCACGGAAGAAGCGAAATTGATCCAAAAAAGTTAAAAAAGATGTTGACAGGGAGTCATCGAGGTTGTACAAACATCTTTTGTCAGCACGGCGATATCCGCTGACGGTTCGCCGCACAATCCGCGGCAAACTTGATCTTTGAAAACTAAATAGTGACAGCTCGTCGAGTTCGGGTCTTACAGACAATTCCGCTGCTTTCAGCAGCGAACCAATTCAATTGGAGAGTTTGATCCTGGCTCAGAATGAACGCTGGCGGCGTGCTTAACACATGCAAGTCGTACGAGAAATCTTCAGCTTGCTGAAGAGAGTAAAGTGGCGCACGGGTGAGTAACGCGTGGGTAATCTACCCTTGAATCGGGGATAACGTTGCGAAAGCGACGCTAATACCGGATAACATCATAAAGGTCTCGGCCTTAATGATCAAAGATGACCTCTACATGTAAGTTGTTGTTTGAGGAGGAGCCCGCGTCCCATTAGCTTGTTGGTAGGGTAACGGCCTACCAAGGCCACGATGGGTAGCTGGTCTGAGAGGATGATCAGCCACACTGGAACTGACACACGGTCCAGACTCCTACGGGAGGCAGCAGTGAGGAATTTTGCGCAATGGGGGAAACCCTGACGCAGCAACGCCGCGTGAGTGATGAAGGCTTTAGGGTCGTAAAGCTCTGTCAAGTGGGAAGAACCTATCCGAAAATAATAAGGTCGGATACTGACGGTACCACTGAAGGAAGCACCGGCTAACTCCGTGCCAGCAGCCGCGGTAATACGGGGGGTGCAAGCGTTATTCGGAATCATTGGGCGTAAAGGGCACGCAGGCGGCCTGGTAAGTCAGATGTGAAAGCCCGGGGCTTAACCCCGGAAGTGCATTTGAAACTATCAGGCTTGAGTATGGGAGAGGGAAGTGGAATTCCTGGTGTAGAGGTGAAATTCGTAGATATCAGGAGGAACACCGGTGGCGAAGGCGACTTCCTGGACCAATACTGACGCTGAGGTGCGAAGGCGTGGGGAGCAAACAGGATTAGATACCCTGGTAGTCCACGCAGTAAACGTTGTTCACTAGGTGTAGCGGGTATTGACCCCTGCTGTGCCGGAGTTAACGCATTAAGTGAACCGCCTGGGGAGTACGATCGCAAGATTAAAACTCAAAGGAATTGACGGGGGCCCGCACAAGCGGTGGAGCATGTGGTTTAATTCGACGCAACGCGAAGAACCTTACCTGG
>Ga0126332_10000146_pt1 | contig 28790 bp, 27 predicted proteins | sample InaspJWI42metaG_FD_94482 | JGI IMG/M metagenome (GOLD analysis project Ga0126332, IMG submission 94482) | Marine gutless worms symbiont microbial communities from Oahu, Hawaii - Inanidrilus sp. 2 OAHU.JWI-42 metaG | ecosystem: Host-associated > Annelida > Digestive system > Unclassified...
CCCCCGCAAAATATCGAAGCGGAAGAATCGATCCTGAGCGCAATTCTGATCGACAACCACACCCTGCTGGATGTACTCGAATTCCTTGCACCGGATGATTTTTACAAGACTGTCCACCAGATAATATTTTCGGCCATGACCGAACTTTTCAATCGCAATGAACCGGTGGACCTAGTCACCCTGTCGAATTTCCTCCAAGAGCAAAATCAGCTGGATCAGATCGGTGGTGCGTCATATCTTTCAAGGCTGGTCGATACGGTGCCGCTCGCGGTAAATGCACGCCATTACGCCAAAATTGTGCATGGCAAGTCCAGCCTGCGACGCTTGATTGAAAAAGCCAGTATTATTGCCAGACGCTGTTTCGAAGACAGGGGCGAGGTGGACGAAGTTATCGACTTTGCGGAGGCATCGGTTTTCGAAATATCCGAAAATAAAGGTCACCAGTCATACTATCCACTCAGCAAAATGATCGAAGACAACATCGACGCACTTGAAGAGCGGCAGGGAAATAAATCATTTATTACCGGTGTGCCGACCGGTTTTACCTTTTTCGACCATAAAACTTCCGGGCTTCAAAAATCAGATCTTATCATTCTGGCCGCACGGCCGGGCATGGGAAAAACGGCCCTTGCCCTGAACATTGCCAGAAACGCGGCACTGGGGTCCGACATACCGGTGGCAATCTTTTCCCTGGAAATGTCCAAAGAACAGCTCTCCATGCGCATGCTCAGCAGTGAGGCCCGTCTGGATTCAACCCGCCTGCGTGGGGGTTTCATCAGCCAGGATGATTGGATGCAGATTACCGAAGCGGCCGGAAGTCTTTCCAATGCGCCGATATTTATCGATGATTCACCGGTGCTCACGGCCATGGAAATCAGAGCCAAGGCCCGTCGTTTAAAGTTGGATAAAAATATCGGATTGATTATCATAGATTACATCCAGCTCATGCAGGGCCGGCGCTCAGCCGAACGCCGAGAGCTTGAAATCTCCGAAATTTCCCGCTCTCTGAAGGCTTTGGCCAAAGAGCTGAACATTCCGGTGCTGGCACTCTCGCAGCTAAACCGCATGCTCGAACAGCGCAGCGACAAAAGACCGCAGCTTTCCGACTTGAGAGAATCGGGTGCGCTGGAACAAGATGCGGACGTGGTGTCATTTATCTACCGCGACGAAATTTACAATAAAGATGAAAATAATCCGAATAAAGGCAAGGCGGAAATCATCATTTCCAAGCAGAGAAACGGACCGACCGGCACCGTGCCGCTCGTGTTTTTGAATGCGTATACCCGCTTCGAGAACCCGGCCGGCGAGGATATGATAGAGCCGTAGGTAATGAAAAAGATTTTTGGAAATAGCGCCGGTCTGAAAGCCAACCAGATCCGCAGGCTTGAAAGACTCTATCGACGTCGCATCCCCCCTGAGTATGTTATAACCTTCGAGCTGGCCAAAGAACTCGGCAGCCTTTCGCACGCCATACGGCGCCAGATCGGACTGCTCATCAACCGTACCGGAAAAATTACCTGTGTCATCGTCGGAGATCATCGCAAAATTGTGATTCCCGATATCAGCGAATACCGGATCGCTCCGGGTCGCCTGCGCGGTTTAAGATGCATTCACACACATTTAAACAACGAACCATTGACCCGGGATGATCTGACCGACCTGGCCCTGCTGCGGCTGGATATGATGGGAGTGATCACCGCCAATGACGACGATCTTCCGGACCGGGTCTATTTATCGCATATCCTGCCGAACCACTCCGACAAACGCCCCTATCAACTGCTGCCACCACTCAGGGCCAATGAACTAAACATCGAATGCCTTCAGATCATCAGGGCTCTTGAAGACGAGCTCGCCTATATCCGCGCGCTGCATCGCGCGGCCAAAGGAAAAGAGCGGGCGCTTCTGGTCGGTGTCACCACAGCTCCCGGGCATGTTGCCCGCAACTCCCTGGCCGAGCTCGAAGAGCTGGCAACTTCGAGCGGCATAGAAGTAATCGAAACCATACTGCAGCACCGCAATAAAGCGGACGCAAGGTTTTTGATGGGCCACGGTAAACTGGAAGAGCTGACGCTGACAGCGCTTACCAAAGGCGCAACGTTGATTATTTTTGATCAGGAATTGAACCCTTCTCAGATGCGCGCTATTACCAATCGGATCGATATTAAAATCGTTGACAGGACCATGCTGATCCTCGACATCTTTGCCCAGCGTGCCCAGTCCAAAGAAGGCAAACTCCAGGTCGAACTCGCTCAATTAAAATATCTGCTCCCGCGCCTGGTCAGCAAAAATACGGCCATGTCGCGCTTAACCGGCGGCATCGGCGGCCGCGGGCCGGGGGAAACCAAGCTCGAAATCAATCGCCGCCGGGTCCGCGACCGGATTGCCCAACTGGAGAAATCACTGCTTGTGGTCAGAAAACAGCGTAAACAACGCCGGGCAAAAAGAAATAAAAAAGGGCTGCCGGTCATTTCAATTGTCGGATACACCAATGCCGGCAAATCTACGCTCCTTAATACACTGACCAAAAGCCGGGAGCTGGTCGAAAATAGACTTTTCGCGACACTGGATCCGTCGAGCAGGCGTCTTAGATTTCCAAGGGACATCGAAGTAATCATAACCGACACCGTCGGATTTATCAAAAATCTGCCCCGGGATCTTGTGGTCGCTTTTCGCGCCACCCTCGAAGAACTTGAAAGTGCCGACCTTCTGCTGCATGTCATCGACATCAGCAATCCCCGATGTCTCGATCAAGTTAAATCGGTGGAGAGAATCCTGGCCGAGCTCAGCCTGGCCGACATATCCCTGCTCCGGGTTCTGAACAAGCAGGATCTAGTCGACAGGCATAGCATCGCGCGGCTGAACAGAAAATTGCACGGTATTCCCGTATCTGCTACCCACGCCTCGACCCTGCTGCCATTGGTGGAACAGATGCAAGATCGAATTTTACGGATGCAGTCAAAATAAAGACCCTGTGCCCGGAGGACCCGCCTTTGTTTCAACCTCTGGAAGGGGGCGCCTGGTGATTGAGTTGATTTCAACTTTCAACTGGAACGTTGGAGTGTTGGAGAATTGGAAACAGATCAGATGACCAAAATTTGTCGGGAATCAAACCCGAGACTGACGGGAATCTCTTCCTTTGGGGCCCAAGAGCCTTAGACCATTACTCCATTACTCCAACACTCCCTGGATATTTCAAGGCAGAGCCGTCTGTCTGTGCCATGGCCCAGAGGACCAGGATTTCCACGTTAAATTAAATCTCTTCCACCCAAACATTGGGGTTGACATTAACCGCCAATGCTATATAAGTGTTGAGCCTTATGGACTTGGGACACGTAAAACGAGTCGGGATTGCTGCTGCCCACCGGGGTGCCGAAGTGCTGCGCGCCCATTTTAGCAAGGGTGTTAAAATTAAGAAAAAAGGCGTAATAGATCTGGTCACCGAAGCGGACACCGGATCTGAAGAGCGAATCATACAAACGATCCGCTCGCAGTTTCCGGATCACTCAATCCTGGCTGAAGAAAGTGGTGCGAATACAGGTGCCGAAGAACACTTGTGGCTGATTGATCCGCTTGACGGAACAACAAACTATGCCCACCAGATACCGCTTTATGCTGTTTCAATTGCTTATGCCCTCAACGGGCAAATCAACGTCGGCATCGTACTGAATCCGGTGTCAGGTGAGCTGTATACGGCCACCGTCGGCAATGGCGCTCAGCTCAACGGAAAACCGATCCGGGTTTCAAGCACTGCTTCTGTAGAAGACAGTTTGCTGGTTACCGGTTTTCCTTACAACGTCAGGGATATCCTGCCGTCGGTCGCAGCACGGTTTACCAGCTGCCTGGGTTTGTCCCAGGGCATACGACGGCTCGGATCCGCAGCGCTGGACCTGTGTTATGTGGCTTGCGGAAGGTTTGAAGGGTATTGGGAACAGAGCTTGAAGCCTTGGGACGCGGCAGCCGGAGTACTCATTGCCCAAGAAGCCGGTGCCGTCGTGACGGATTTTGCTAACAATCCGTACACAATCGACCAACTCCAGATCCTGGCGACCAACGGTCAGATTCATGATCAATTGATGAAGTTATTGGAACTCTAGGACAAGGACGCTTTATGAAGAAGGGATTAATCGAATGCGACCATCTGGGCCGCTATCTTCAATGCTACGGTGAATTCAATATTGAAGATCCGGTCTGTAGAACACTGTGCGCATTAAGGCTGCGATGTGCTGTCGACTGCGGACAGAGGGAACAGATGGATCTGATGGAAGATCTTTTTATTTCCGATGATATCCGTGTCAAAGCCCATTAAAAAAAGTATGATTATTGCCAAGCCCCCCGCATTACTACTTGCCACTTAAAATCCCGCCGCAGCCATTGAATCTCTGATCTGATTTTTTCTGAACAAGGCCTTAAAAGTGGGCGATATCCCGCAAGAAGAAAGATATCAGAAAATCACCGGGTGTCCATCGTTTCGCCCACCGTCTGAGGCTACGCGTACTCCCACCGCTAGACTTCGACAAAAGATAATAGACGCGCTGAAACCATTTAGTATTTACCTGCTTTGAGCTTCTGCCGGAAAAACTCGACCTGCTTTTGTATAACGCCATTTTCCTTTAATCCCTTTTCAATAGTATTGATGGCATGCAGAGCGGTTGCATGGTACCGATTGAAACTTCTTCCGATTGCCTGCAGGGGTGAATCCGTGTATTGCCGCGCCAGGTACATGGCCATCTGGCGCGGCCGGACAACGCTCTGTTTACGGGAACGCGAAACGATATCATTATTGGAGATGCCATAATATTTGCACACCAACATTTTAATCGTGTCGATCGTAATACTACTTCGCTGCCGCACAATATTTTTCACGACGCTTTCGGCAAGCATGAGGTCAATGGGAGATCCCAGCAGAGAAGCTTTGGCAGAAATTCCGATCAGTCCGCTTTCAAGCTGCCGTACATCTTCGGTGAGTTCGGAAGCCAGAAAGTGGATAACCTTTTCCGGTATGGCAAACCCTTTGGTCATCGCCTTTTTCTTCAGGATACGGACCCTGGTCCTGAAGTTTGGCGGATCAATATTTGATATAAGGCTCAGCGACAGGCGTGATCGTAGTTTGTCGTTGAGTTTGGGAATCTCGGCCGGTCGATAACAGCTGGAGAATATTATCTTCTTGTTCTCTTCTAATAAAAAATCGAGCGTCAACGCAAGCTCAACCTGGGTGCGCTCTTTTCCGCTCAGATAGTGAACATCTTCTAAAAGCAGCACATCGCATCCATTGCGGTATTTGCCTTTAAACTTATTAATGGCATCATGGCGAAAGGCCTGCACCATTTCATTGCTGAAATCTTCAGCCGTCATATAAAATACGCGCTGATTGGGGAATTGGGATAGTATCTGGTGCCCGATGGCCTGGGAAAGATGGCTTTTCCCCATCCCGGTCTGTGAAAGCAGGAATAGCGAGGGTTGCAATGTATCCTTGCGCGAGGCAAGCGCCAGCGAAGCCGAATAGGCGAAGTCATTATTTCCGCCGACCACAAAATGCTCAAAAGTAAACTCCCGGCGCAGCAACCGGCCGCTGTGCGGTCGAATCTGCACATTCGGCAGAGCAAGTTGAACCGAACTTTCGGCATGCGGTTTCCGGCCGCCGTTGTCGCAGGATACAACGATGGTCACCCCGCAATCTTTCCCCAAAGCCTTACTCATTTCAGAATTGATAATTGAACCATAATTTTCCTGAACCCGCTTTCTGGAAAAAAAGTTCGGACACGTCAGAACCAGATTTCCATTTTGGTTCTGATAGAATTTAATCGGTTCAATCCACATTCTGTAGCTGTGACCGGGAATACGTTCCTTGATCGCAGCTTTTACATCATTCCAGACAGCTTCCATAGGACCCGAGACGCTAAATCGTTAATTTCTTGTTAAAGAAAATAGGAATAAATTGCTGTAATATCAGAATTTATTAGAAAACAATATGAACGATACCAAACGGTTTGGGAGGTTTATCACAGGTTGTTCGGTTGCAAAGATAACAAATGACAGCCTTTTTACGGTATCGGCCCGTTTGTGTCAAACCGGATAAATAGTAATCGGGAAGTATTTATGATCAAGTTATAAACAATTTATAATCAGTTAATTTTATTGAATTTGTGAGGGAACATGTAGGCAACTACCTTTAAATACAAATATTTTTATAGATCGGATTTCTCTAAGCATTTTAAGCAGATCGACCGTTATCAACAAAATCGACCCAAAAAAGTAATCTCACAAAAACTCCGTTTTTCTTTTATTTTCTCTTATTTTTAATAAAATCAAATAAAGTGCTTTTAGGCGGCGACTGTTTGCAGCGCAAATTGATTTGAAAATCCGTATGCTTTGAATTTGTTTGAAAAAAATTGTCTGAACCTGTAGTATACTAAAATTTTGGCGTTTGCAACAGTGCGCATATTTTGCGCAGAAAAACCGTAAAAGCGCCTTCAATGCTATTGTTATCCTGCTTACAAAATGAAAACGGAAAAAATTATTATTCGCGGTGCCCGGCAGCACAATCTTCAGGATATCGATCTTGAGCTGCCCCGCAACAAGTTTATTGTTGTCACCGGCCTGTCAGGATCCGGCAAATCGACGCTGGCCTTTGACACGCTTTATGCCGAAGGCCAGCGCAGGTACGTTGAATCTCTTTCCACCTACGCACGCCAGTTTCTGGAACGCATGGAAAAGCCCGACGTGGATTTGATCGAAGGGCTGTCACCGGCTATCGCTATTGAACAAAAGACAGCCAGCCACAACCCACGCTCGACCGTGGGCACGGTCACCGAGATATATGATTACTTGCGGCTGCTCTACGCCCGGGTTGGTACAGCGTACTGCTACAAATGCGGGCAGCCTATATCAGCGCAGACCATAGACCAGATAATCGACCGGATTATGCTCCTGCCGGAAGAAAGCAAGATCATCATCTTGTCTCCGCTGATATCCAATCAGAAGGGATCCCATGAAAAATTATTCAAGCGTTTGAGAAAAGACGGATTTGCCCGGGTGCGCGTGGATGGCGTCACACTGGAGATTGACACGGTCGACCGGCTGGACAAGCGCAAACGGCACAGCATCGAGGTTGTGGTCGACCGGCTGATCGTCAAAGAGAGTATCAAAAAACGTCTGGCGGATTCTCTTGAACTGGCCCTGTCTCTTGCGGACGGCCTGGCAGCCGTTGATGTCGTTGATGGAAAACAAATCCTTTTCAGTGAAAAATCTGCCTGTATTCGTTGCGGTATCAGTTACCCCGAATTCACGCCGGCAAGTTTTTCATTTAACTCGCCCCAGGGGGCCTGTCCCAAATGCGACGGCCTCGGGGCCACGACCGAATTCGATCCGGACCTGATCGTACCTAATCCGGCACTTTCTTTACGCGAGGGAGTCGTAACGATCTGGGCCAACCGCAACACCATGCACTTTATTGAGTTTCTGGATGCCCTGACCGCCCATTACGGGGTGGATATATATACTCCCTACAAAGATCTGCCCGATCACTTTAAAAACGTTCTGCTGTACGGATCACAAGACGAACAGATTCCGTTTTACTTCGAGCGCGATGACCGGCGCTATACCTACCGCAAGCCATTTGAAGGCGTCATACCGAATCTTCAGCGCAGATACAAGGAAACGGATTCCAATCAGGTTCGGGATGAAATCCGACGCCATATGAATTTTCGACCCTGCCCCCAATGCCTGGGTGCAAAATTAAACCGGGCCAGTCGCAGTGTAAAAGTGGGCGACTTTACCATATTCGAGGTCACCGCGCTGTCGGTGTCAAAGGCTCGCGAATTTTGTGCCGACCTGCAGCTTGAGGGCCAAAGGTCGATTATTGCGGACAAAATCCTGAAGGAAATCAATGAGCGCCTGGGCTTTCTCCAAAGCGTCGGTCTGGCTTATCTGACGCTGGACAGGGCCGCCGCCACTCTTTCAGGCGGTGAAAGTCAACGGATACGATTGGCGACCCAAATCGGTTCGAAATTGACCGGTGTTCTGTATGTGCTCGATGAACCGAGCATCGGCCTGCATCAGCGTGACAACCGGCGGTTGCTAAAGACACTACTGCGCATGCGTGACCTTGGCAACACGGTGCTCGTGGTCGAACACGATGAGGAAACCATACTGTCTGCGGATCATGTGGTCGACATGGGACCCGGAGCCGGCCTGAACGGCGGGCGGGTGGTGTTTTCCGGAACACCGGCCGCTCTTTTGGATAACATCGATTCGTTGACCGGCCAGTACCTGTCCGGCCGCAAAAAAATTGACATACCGGCCCGGCGCAGATCCGGCAACGGCAACAAGCTTACCATCGAAGGGGCTTCGGCCAACAATCTCAAGAATATCGAAGTAGCATTTCCACTCGGACTGTTTACCTGCGTCACCGGTGTTTCCGGCTCGGGCAAATCGAGCCTTGTGCTTGAAACCCTGTATCAAATCCTGGGCCAAAGACTCTATCACGCCCGAATTCCGGCCGGTGCTCATCGCAAAGTGCACGGCATCGAACATGTCGACAAAGTCATCCACATCGATCAATCCCCGATCGGCAAAACACCGCGCTCCAATCCGGGAACATACACGGGAGTATTTACCCACATTCGGGAATTATTCACCCAGACGCCGGAAGCACGCATGCGCGGCTATAAACCCGGGCGCTTCAGCTTCAACGTAAAGGGGGGACGGTGCGAAGCCTGTGGCGGCGACGGGATCGTCAAAATAGAAATGCATTTTCTTCCCGATGTATACGTGATCTGTGACGGTTGCCACGGCAAGCGCTACAACCGTGAAACCCTTGAGGTCCGGTACAAAGGCAAGAATATCATCGATATCCTCAATATGACCGTCAATCAGGCGTTGGCTTTTTTTAAGCGAATTAGAAAAATACGCACAATTCTGCAGACTCTGGTCGATGTCGGCCTGGGATATATTCATATCGGGCAGCAGGCCACGACCCTGTCCGGCGGAGAAGCACAACGGGTGAAGCTCGCCCGTGAACTCAGCAAGAAGGGCAGTGGCAGGACCATGTATATTCTGGATGAACCGACAACCGGTCTGCATTCGGACGATATCCGCAAACTGCTCGACGTTCTCAACCGTCTGGTGGATGCCGGCAATACGGTCATCGTCATCGAACACAACCTGGATGTGGTCAAATCAGCCGATTACATCATTGATCTGGGCCCCGAAGGCGGTGACGACGGCGGGTACATCATCGGCCGCGGCACACCCGAAGAGCTCGCTGAGCTTAAGACATCGTACACCGGTCAATGGCTGCGCAAGGTGTTGACATGATGCAGTGATGCAGGATGCCGGCTCGAAACTGGAAATTTGAAACTTGAAACTCTGAATCAAGATACAGGGTGCAGGGATACATGGATCTTGTATCTTGTACCAAACAAAAAAGGGCTTGCCTCGTAATCGAGGCAAGCCCTTTTTTGTTTCTGGGCAAATACCGGATTATTGAGCAAATAGTCCGGCAATCGCACCGGCTTGCGGGTGGGCAAAGATCAAAATCAGTGCCACGACCAACGCGTAAATACACAGAGATTCGATCAGAGCCAGACCGATCAGCAGGGTAACCGTAACCTTTCCGGAAGCTTCAGGATTTCGGGCAACACCTTCAACCGCGGACCGCAGGCCTATGCCCTGTCCAATGCCGCAACCAAAGGCTGCAATTGCGATTCCGAAACCAGCCGCAGTAACACAGGCAATAAAAAACTCTAATGCTTTTGCTTCCATATTCTATTCTACCTCCTTCGTAAGATTAATATTAGGGCTTCTTCCAATATCCCATTAACGGCAACGTCGACAAACCGTGCAGTTCACTGTAAATTCGAATTAATGTGCATGCTCCATGGCGCCGGCAAAATACATAATTGACAGCAGGAAGAATACAAAGGCCTGCACAAAACTGACAAAAATACCCATGGCCATGATCGGCAGCGGTGCAAAAAATGCGCCGGCCAGCATAAAGAGAATGGCAAGGACCAGTTCGTGTCCCATGATGTTACCGAAAAGTCGGAAAGACAGAGACATGATTCGGGCCAGATGACCGATGATCTCAATGATCAGCACCAGCGGGGCCAGCCACCAGACGGGTCCTAAAAAATGCTTAACGTATTTTGCACCATGGTATTTAATACCGATATAGTGCGTAAATATGAATACAGGCAGCGCACAGGACAGGGTGGTGTTAATGCTGGCGGTCGGCGGGAAAAAGCCGGGAATCAGGCCGCAGAGGTTGCACAACGCGATGTACAAAAATAATGTTGCAATGATCGGAAAAAACCACCGCCCCTCTTCACCGGTGATATCCACCATAAATTCTTCCATCCCTGAAATAACGATTTCAAAGAAATTCTGCGCCTTGCCGGGTATCATGCTCAACCCCTTGGCAGCGATGGCACCGAAGACAATCAAAAGTATCATCACAAACCAGGAATAAATGATATGCGGATAGGCATGCGCGAAATGTCCCAGACCGAGCAGCTCGAACAATTTAACCAGAAACAGATAGGGATGTTCCATCCTTAGATCGCCTCCTTGAAAATTAGTTTTTTCAGTTCGCACATGGTTGCAAGCATGATACTGGCAACCACAACTGATAGACCGAGAACAAGACCTATCGGATTAACAATATGACCCGCAATAAGAACAAATATCATGATGCCGCTTAGAATAAAACGGATGTAGTATTTGGCAAGAATGGCATTGGGAGAGGCCAGATGGGGTGGTGTCAGGGCTTTTTTAAGGGTTCGGGCCAGAAGATGAAAATTCACCGTAACGATCAGTCCCCCGAAAATGATTCCCCTGGCAAAATCAGGTGGCGACACGATTAGACCCAGAATGCTGGCGGCAGCCAACAAAATCCAGTTCGACCGGGTCACAAATTTTAAAATGCGCTGCTGGATATCCATGCAGTGATCTTCTCTCTTCTGTTCATGGGCGTCACAGCTTTCGACTCTTTTTTATGGCCAGTCCGATATTGCGATAGCCGGCAATAATTCCCACAATGATACCGATCAATGTAAACCACGGGGTGGTGTTGAAAACCTTGCGGTCCAGATATACACCCACCGCCAGACCGATCACGATCGAAAGCGCCACGGCAAAACCCAGACTACTGAAATACGCAAGCTCCCGAAAATAACGTCTGGTTTCCCGTTTCATAAGATTAAGGGCCGATACAATGAAAGGCCCGCTAGCGAGCCTTTACGACGTATGTGCACCTAACACAGGATTTTTGGCAAGTCAATGTAAAATTAACGAATTTTGCGTAAATAGGTGATTTTGAACATGGCAAAAAATTTACACCACAAGGCACAAAGACGCAAAGATGAATATTTACCAAAGGCTTCGCTTCGTTTCTTGGTGCCTTTGTGGCAATCTGTTCTCCGCGGATCCGGGTTGGGTTTATGTATAACCACAAAACCCTTATCCACCTGTATTTGTATCCTCCAAGCGGATGGTGCGAATGTCGAATACCGGGCCGTCGAGGCAGGCATGATAATAGTGATTCGGTATGTCCCGGGCAGCCACGGCACAGCCCAGACAGGCCCCCATGCCGCAAGCCATGCGCGTTTCAATCGATACCTGGCATTCTATCGAATGGAGATCGGCAATGCCGATCACACATTTGAGCATTTCCAACGGTCCGCAGGCGTAGATCAATTCCGGACGCCGGTCCGCTGCTGCCGATTCTACCGGAAGGGTCACCAGGCACTGGTCACCGGCACTGCCGTCGTCGGTCGTCGTGTGCACCGTCAATTTCATTTCTTCGAATTCACCCACACACAACAGATCATATTTTGTGCGCCCGCCTAAATAGACCTTCAGGTTGTCGGGGTCAAATCCTCTTTCCAAGAGGTGGGCGGCCAGAAAGAGCATCGGTGCAATTCCGATACCCCCGGCTACGATAAATACCCGCTGCACCTGTTCGGGGAGCAGAAAGGCACTGCCCAGCGGGCCAAGTACATCGATATGATCGCCGCGTTTCAGTTTCGAGAGCATGCTGGTTCCCTTTCCAACCACCTTGTAAAGGATCTCGATCCCTTGAATTCGCCCGTCGGTGATAATCAGCCTGTGAATCGAAAACGGTCGGCGGAGCAAAGGATCGATACTTTCAGCAATCCGCAGCATGACAAACTGGCCGGGTTTCACGCGCGCAAAGCCGGCGCGACACCTTAACCCGACTCTATAGTAAGCGGCGCTGACATGTTGGTTCCACAGCACCTGCGCTTTCTGTTGCACCATCGGTTTTATCCTGTCAGACAATAGTAAAATGTTGCGGGTTGCGGGTTGCGAGATACGGGTTACGGGTTGCGGATTGTGGGTCGCGTGTTCTTTTTAACCCGCAACACGCAACTCGTAACACGCAACATGTTTTTAAAATCGCCCTATTGCCGCATCACCGTGTAAAGTGCGGGCAATGTGATGCAAATCGATTTCTCGCCAACTACTGCAACCCGATCACCGCAGCAAACCTGCCGGTAATCTTTTCCCCCCGGTATGAAAAGAACAGGTCGGTATTGCAGCGGGTGCACATGTCACTCAAATATATGTTCTGCTGCGGGACGCCCGCCGCCGCCAGCTGATCGCGGCTGATGGCCCAGAAATCGAAATGGTGGTCGGAATTTTTGTATTGCCACAAATTTTGGGGTATCTCCCGCCGGTAATTAATAAATTCCGCACAGCACGGTCCAAGGGACGGGCCGACGCTGGCGACGATGTCTCCGGCCGCAGTGCCGAATTCTTTTTGCATGGTCCTTATGGTCCGGCCGATGATGTTGCTGACACTGCCGCGCCATCCGGAGTGGATGTTGGCGGCGACCTGCCGGGCGGTGTCATATAAAAATACCGGTTGGCAGTCGGCGACCTGGACCACGAGAAAGTGGTTGCGAACATTGGTCACCAGCGCATCCCCCACCGGCGGTGGGCCGGATTCGGTTAACAATCTGAACTCATCCTTGCGGGTGACAACCAGTATGTCGGCACCATGCACCTGCCTGGCAAAGACGAGCGTATCGGCATTAAAGCCGTCTTGAATCACCAATCGATTGCGCCTGACATTTTCAGGATCATCCCCTACCCCGAAGCTTGTATTCAGGCTATCATACGGTTTTCGGCTGTATCCGTCATTGCGCGTAAATACCGCATGGCGGATTTCAGGCATATCCCGCAGATGCGGAAATTGCAAAAAAGATACACCGTTGTTCTTATTGAAAATCAACCTGAAGACTCCCTATGCGGCTATGCGCTTTGGACTGCACCCGGGCAATATCAGCAGGGACAAGTCGTTCTTTCGGACATAGCACTGAAATTATTGCATTAAGGCAAAATTATAAAATTCTCACGCAAAGACGCTAAGACGCCAAGGAAAGATCATGAAAACTTTGCGTCTTTGCGACTTTGCGTGAAGTAAATTTTGGTCAACCATAATATGCACAATTACTTTGACGTTAATCTGACAACATCAGGTATACGCTTGCATTCCGCCAAAAGCGCGACCGATCATTCATGGCTCGGTTTGACGCTTTAATCTTTCAAGTTAGCCTGCGGCTGCTATCAGGCATATTTCTTGACGATCCGCTCAATAATTTTCGATGTCGATGTGTCAGGTACCACCGGAACTCGAACGATCCTTCCGCCGCCGGCTTTGACAAAATCCGCACCGATAATACGATCTTCGGTCCAATCATCACCTTTGACCAGCACGTCCGGTCGCAACTCCCGAATCAGGTTCAACGGGTCCGGTTCGTCAAACACGATAATAAAATCAACAACCCATAGCGCCGCCAGAACCTCGGCCCTTTGGCCCTGAGATACTATCGGTCTTTGCGGTTCTTTGATCTTTTGGACCGATTGATCCGAATTGAGACCGATGATCAGCAAATCGCCTGCCATCCTGGCTGCGGTCAGATAGCGCACATGACCGGCATGCAGGATATCAAAACAGCCGTTGGTGAATACGATCTTTTGGCCTGCGTCCCGCAGTGGGGCTAATGCTGCTTTAAGCTCTTTCAAGTTTACCAGCTTCGTTCGCATTTGGATACTCAATCTGTTGATTGTGCCTCTACATTGTCTTCAATATACAGGGTACCTTAATAATTTGGATGAGATTGTCCAAGCTGTTAGATCGCACGAGCTAGTGTTAAAACATCCACGCGCTTAGCGCCGCTGTTGGCCAGAACCCGGGCACACTCATTGACCGTTGCCCCGGTCGTGTAAACGTCATCCACCAGCAGTACCCGTTTATCTTTTATGATATCCGGCCGGTGTACTTTAAATGCATCTTTTATATTTCGCAACCGGTCCGCACGGTTTAATCCGGTTTGGGGGGCAGTCTTTTTGCTGCGCACGAGCACGTTTATCTCAATTGCAGCACGCCAGGGCCACAAACTCCGCGCTCGGGACAAATTGTCCCAATCGTTTACCAGAAGATAGGCTTGATTGAATCCGCGCTGACGGAATCGCTTTTTATGCAACGGCACCGGAAGAATCAAATCAATTGCATCATTGTCCCAGTAGTGTAAGAATTCGGTGAAAAGCAGTGCTCCAAGAGGTTTCGCCAGCTGAATCTTGCCTTTGTATTTGAACTGATGCACGATCTCAATAAAACCCGGCGTATAGACCCCTGATGCACGTGCAACCTTAAATTTTTTCGGATGCCGGGCACATTCGCCGCAAACATGATCGGCACTTTCCCGGCTTTTAAACATCAATCCGCACGCGGTGCAAATAGGGGATCGAACCGGCCTAAAACCACCCAGGCATGCCGGACACAAAAACGGCTTCAGATACATTTGATAGGGCGGCGAAGCCGACATTCGGCAAGGATACCGGATGCTGTCGGCAAATTCAGTCTGATCCATATCACCACCGCTGCCATCGCCGCCGTCAATTTGGTACTGAGTATCAGAACCGCCGCCGGCAGAGCGATAGAAAGACCCGCAAACCATACACCGTGTGGGCAGCAGGGCATCTTTGAAAGCGGTGGCAATGCGGATTCCAGTTCGCACTGCGGCAGGCGCAAGATAATTGAACCCCTTTTTCCAAGAGACGGTTTTCATTTTTTTTCTTCACCATCACTGCCGGTGGCGTCATCGACGGTCGTCCGCTGCCGGTAAACCTCATACATAGCTACGGCCGCTGCGACCGAAGCATTCAGCGAATCCACCCGACCGGACTGCGGGATAAATAATAAACCGTCGCAGTTTTTCTTTATCAGCGGCCGAACTCCCTTTTCCTCCCCGCCAATTACCAGGGCGATCGCCCCGGAAAGATCGGCAGCATACAGAGACTGTCCGGCCGCCTGATCCAATCCGAACAGCCACAAACCTTTTTCCTTCAAAATCTTAATAGTGGCGGCCATATTTGCCACTCTGGCCAAACGCGCATGTTCGAGCATACCGGCAGAAGCCTTTGAGACAGCCGGGGTCGGACCGGCTGCTCGATCCTTTGGTATAATAATGCCGTCAACACCGACAGCAAGGGCACTGCGGATAATGGCTCCCAGATTATGCGGGTCTACTATATTATCCAGGACGATCAGAAACGGATTTTGGGTCTGTGGATCATGCTGGGCGATGATAGTGTTTAATGGCGTCAGAGGAAACGCACCGACTCTGGCGGCTGCTCCTTGATGATGCTCATTTTGGATCTTGCGGCTTAACCGGGACATATCTATTCGTTTGACCGCTATGCTTTTGGACAGCGCCAGAACGTCGATTTTTTCCAATCGTTTCGAGGAGGCGCCTTTTGCCAGATAAATCTCGTCAATCCGTCGCCTGGCTGCCCGAAGGGTTTCCAGAACCGGATGGATTCCATAAATGATTTCGGTTTTCATACGGTCTCGGCCGAGGTACCCTATAGAAAAGAATCCTGGCTCAGAGGACCAGGTTTTCTATGTTTAAATAAACGTCAGCCGCAATTTTCTAAATACCACTCGACATACAGGCGGATTCCGTTTTCCAGCGACGTGGGTCTGAATTTATAACCGGTAGAAATGAGCTTGTGCATGTCGGCTTGGGTCAAGTACTGATAGCTGTCGATCAGGGTCTCGGGCATATCAAAGTATTCGACGTTCAGCGATTGGTTCAGTGCAGCGAATATGGCTGCAGCAAGACTGTTGAATGTTCGGGCGGTGCCCGTACCGGCGTTGTAAAGTCCGCTGGGGGCCGACGAATCCAGCAATTGGATAACGATGTCGACAACATCCTGCACATATACGAAATCCCTTTTCTGTTCACCATCGGCAACAGTTTCACGGTAGGATTTGAACAACCGGATCTTTTGGGTTTTTAAAACTTGAGGAATTGCGAAATTGGGCACACTGGCCATGCGTCCCTTGTGATTTTCAAAAGGACCATACACGTTGAAAAATTTGAGGCCGTACCAGCGGCAAGGTGCGGTGGATTGTTTTAACGCCCATAGATCAAACAGGTGTTTGGAAAAACCGTACTGATTAATGGATCTGTATTGAGCTGTTTATGCGTGATCATCCGAGAAACCATGAGAACCGTCTCCATACGTGGCGGCACTGCTGGCATAGATGAAAGGAATCTGTCTCTCGGTGCACAATTGCCACAGTCTCTGCGAATAAACGATATTGTTGTGGGTCAGATAATCAAAATCATGTTCCATCGTGTCGGTACAGGCGCCCAGATGGATGATTGCTTCCAATTTTTTCGCCTGATTCCGCGCCAGCCAGTCCCACAATTGCTCTTTAGGGACATAGTGCCGGAAAGACCTGCCCACCAGGTTTTTCCATTTTTGCGTGTCGGCAATGTTGTCCACAACCACGATGTCATCATGGCCCGATTGATTGAGTGCCATCAGCGTATTCGTGCCGATGAAACCCGCACCGCCCGTTAAAATTATCATAAAAACCACCTTTTGGAATATTTAATAGAGTGTATTCTATGGCAATAGAAATCGGCCCGATCCGCACGATGTGCATCTAAAACCGGTTTTTATTGGGTGATGGGTGAGAGGTTATAGGTTATGGGTGAAGGATTTTTATCATTTTATATGACACCAGAATACACTCACCTACAATCCCAAACCCTTTGTCCAGGATCCTTTTTATAAATGACAGAATGCATTAACCTATCACCAATAACCCATTACCAATTGCCTATTACCTATTGCCTATCACCTATATTCTATCACCGCAAACCTACTTCTTTTGCGGATCGGATCCCCGTTATTGTAAATATGACTCAATCAATGCGATAAGCTCGGCCGTTGCTGTTTCGAGCCGATCATTGACGACGATGTGCCGGTACATTTCTTTGTGGGCCATTTCGGCTTTGGCATTGCTCATGCGCCGCTGGACGACCGTTTGACTGTCGGTACCCCTTTTTTCCAACCTTTTTTTCAGCTCGTCCAGCGAGGGCGGCATGATGAAAATTGTTATGCTGGCTGGAAATCGCTTGAGAATCTGCATGGTTCCCTGGATATCAATATCGAGCAGGATGTCCCGGCCGGCCGCCAGCTCTTTAGCAATGAACTCAGCGGAGGTACCGTAATAGTTACCATGGACCTGGGCCCATTCCGCCCACCTGCCGGTTTCTATTCCGCGCTTAAATTCTGCGTTGGAAATAAAATGATAATCGATATGATCGATTTCCCCGGTCCGCGGCTGACGGGTTGTATAGGAAGTGGAATATCGAATCTTTTTAAATCGCCCCAGCGCGGCTCTGCAAAGCGTGGTCTTGCCGGCACCGGACGGCGCGGATATAACAAACAGCCGACCCGGCGTACGATCAGCGGCCACGGGCGGCAGGCGCTCACCATTCGGATCGGAAGGATTTTTTTTCTGATTCATGACAGACTAGCACGTTTCCTTGAGGGTTGAGAAGCGCTGGGAAACCGTTTCGGCCTGGATTGCCGAGAGTACGATGTGGTTGCTGTCCATGATGATTATCGAACGCGTACGGCGCCCGTGAGTGGCATCGATGAGCCGCTTATCCTTGCGGGCTTCATCCTTCAGTCGCTTCATCGGAGCGGAACTGGGTGAAACTATCGCAACAACACGATCGGCGACAACGGTACCGCCAAAGCCGATGTTCAAAAGGTTTTGTTCCATAATTTGTGCTCCTTACCTGCAGTACCGGCCTGTTTTATTCAATATTCTGCACCTGTTCTCTTATCTTTTCAAGTTCAGATTTCACATCCACCACAACATGCGACACAAGCGATTTTTCCGTCTTCGACCCTATGGTGTTAAATTCCCGATTCAGCTCCTGAAGTAAAAAATTCAGCTTGCGCCCGGCGGGCGCATCCGATCGCATGACAGCCGTGAACTGTTTCAAATGACTGGCGGCTCTGACTGTTTCCTCAGTAACATCGCTCCTGTCGGCAAGTATTGCTGCTTCCTGTGCGATCCGGTCCGTGTCGATTTCCGCTATCCCTTTGGTCAGTGCAGTTATCCGCGCCATCAGGCGATCGCGATAATGTTCGAGAAGTCCTGTGGATTCCTGTTCAATTCGCAGTAGACTCCGTGAGATAAAGCTTATCCGCTTTTCAATATCGCCGGCAATAAACGCACCCTCTTTGGCGCGCATGGCATTCAGATCGGTTAGGGCCTGGTGCAGACACGATTCAATGATCTGCCAGGTTTGATCCAGCGCCTGTGTCACTTCCACCGGCTTGATGATATCACTGACACCGGAAAATTGTTCCAGCCCAATCGGTGCCGCAATATTCAATTCATCTTTAAGTTGCATTAACGCCTGATGGTAAGCCGTCGCTTTTGCGCGGTTAACTTCGAACGCCACTGCTTCCGGGGATTCATCTGTTATCTGCAGTTTCAGTTCAACCCGGCCACGAGCCACATCGGTGGAAATTATATTTTTTATTTTCTCTTCGAAAGGAAGATATTGCTGGGGCAGGCGCACGACAATATCTAGAAAGCGACTGTTATAAGTCCGAACTTCAATGTTAACCGCCGTGTTATCGGTTTTTTTTTCGGCTCTGGCAAATGCCGTCATACTATTTATCATTATTTTGATTCCTGTTTTAAATCCTCAATGTATTTTTTGCGCACGCTGTTCAGGTAGCTGCGCATGCCGGGGTCCGCATAATCGGGATATGTCCAATCCAGAGTTCGAAAAGAGCCCTTGCGGTAAATCAACGTTAGGTCGGCATAGATACCTTGGCCGATGTATATCCGGTGGCTGTAGTTTTTGCCGGTAGCCAGAACAAATCGTTCCTGCAGCATGTAGCCGGGATCGATATTTACGACCCGCCGACCCTGCCGGGCATACTTTTTTTCGATGCTGTTGGTAAATATTTTGACATCGGACAGGTCACTTTGTCTGATCAGGTCCTTAAACACAATCATACGCCTGAATAAAGGGGTTCCCATCTCGGTTTCATAGTATTGGGTGTAGTCAAATGGAAACCAGGGGCTCACCATGTCAATCGATCCGAAGCGGGGTGTGAAATCCTGGTTCACCGCAGCAAGAAGACGCTTTTGCTGCATAAACAAACCGACAATAAGTTTGGCAGGCTTTGGCGGTTGGGGTTGGCTCATGAATCCAGGGATTTTGCTTCTTCGATGAGCATAATCGGTATGTCGTCTTTTATTTCATACAGCAGTTTGCATTGATCGCAGATGAGACCGTCTTGCGATTCATTCAAATAAATATCCCCTTTGCATTTGGGGCATGCCAAAATGTCCAGCAGTTCTTTGTTAATTGCCATCCGCTCTCTCCCTTTGGTTGAATTTCAATCCGCCGCTGACTGTCTGCATGTCTCCCAGAAAATGATATGACCGCTCTGAGTTTGATTAACCAGAGACATTGCTTTGTGTCTTGGTGCCTTTGTGGCAATCTGTTATCAGCCCCGGGCGGACCCGGGTTATAAATTCAAAACTCCTGACCCAAGTGGAAAATGCTTCTCGCTAAGCCTTGAATTGCAAGGGATTACAAAATTTGTAGCAAATAAACAGCGTAATTTCAGATGCAACAATTTGAACATCGAACATCGAACGTTCAACGTCGAACGTCGAATTTGGAAGGCGCTTCGCTTTGTCTTTATTATAAATGGTAGAATACATTATTCAATGTTCAACGTTCGATGTTCGACGTTCATATTTAATATGCCCTCAAGGTTCGGATTCTTCATTAAAATATGTTGAATCTGAATTTACGCCAGATCAGTCGCCCTGAAATTAGCGGGACCCACGGATCACTTCTCCGAAGATCCAACCGGATCGTCTTTTGGCTGTGTCTGGCTGTCCAATCGGGATGGTTGCCGGCGCAGTTGAAGCCATCTTGATATTTCGCCTTTGAGGGCTTTGTCCATTTCAAGAAATGAAAACGAAACGGCGATATCGTATTGATCGGGACCGCAACTTTCCACCCGCACAACCGTGCCGAAAATGAACAGCGGCTGGTTTTTGTCGGTCGGAATAATCACCTGCACCTGGGTTCCGATGGGAATCGGAACGTCATTTTCCAAAAGAATGCCGCCGATACAAATATTTTTTCCTCTGGCTGTCCGGGTTTCGGCCTCATTAAATTCGAATTCGCGCACCATGACCTTTTTATTGAGGTCGATGCGCAAATACCGCCGCTTGTCCTCGGAGAAAAAAGATATATTGTTTTTTCCCGAACCCTTGGCGCGATAAAGGGCTCTGTCGGCACATTTCAATAACCCGGCAGCGTTTGTGGCGTTGAACGGAAACGAAGCAAGCCCGCCACTGATGGTCAACTGCATTTTCTGGCCTTTGAATTCAAATACCGTCGCTGTCACCCGCTGACGAATCCTCTCCCCCAGCACCATTGCATTGTCTTTATCGGTTTCGGGCAGTATCAGAACCAGTTCCTCACCACCATAGCGGGCGGCAATATCCTCGGAGCGCTTCTCGTTTAAAAAAATATGGGAAACACCCCTTAGAACTTCATCACCGGCCTGATGGCCGAACGAATCGTTGATCGTCTTAAAATCATCCAAATCAAAAAACAGGACCGACAGATCAAGGTTGTGACGTTTTGCGCGATTAACTTCCACTTCCAGGGTTTCATCGAAAGATTGCCGGTTTAAAAGCCCGGTAAGGCTGTCGTAGCGCGATGCCTTTACTGTTCTTTCAAAAATGTGAATTTCAACAACCTTGGGATTTTCCAGGGACTTGTGAATGGAACAAAAATAGTCGCAGATCGCGGTTCTCAAGCTCACCGGACGACCGAGACGATCATTGAGCCTTTCGTAGTGTTCGATTATCTCGTGCCAGCACTGCTCGGCCTCCGGCGGATCTATCAATAGATCGGTCAACACGTCAAAAATGACCGCATAGACCTGTTGGCCATTTTTCGTAACGATGCGATTTAAGGCTTTGATCAGCCGGTCTTCATCCTTGTGGGTATCAAGACATTTTAAGACAGAATCCCGAATCTGCTCCATTTACAACCTCCAAGGCATCTGCCTGCCGCACGGGCAGTGGGGTTAATCCGCAAGGGGTTAAATAATTATCGCTCGCCGGAAGCAACAGCGAAGACAATCAATAGCATGCATCGCCGTGTATGGCAAGTTTGGTAAATCACGTGATATTGTATGAAATTATTACCTGCAGGTGTTTTTTGCGTAAAAGGTTTGGAATTTGGACAAAACTTTCCGGGCCTGCTTCATATTTTTCTACCTTTCCTTCTTGTATTGCTCGGAAAGGTTGCTGGGTTTGTCCGATTTTATAACGCTCAATTCGAACAGTTTGGCCTCTCTTAAAAACACGTAATATGCAGCAAAAACAGCGATAATAAATCCCTGCATGCGGTCCAGCAGTCCCAGTTTTAACAGGTACGTCTCAATAAAGGCACCGGGAGGTTTAAATAAGAGACGAAAAAGAGAAAAATCCTTGCCCTTGTTGTAACGCCCCAATGCAGCAATACTTGAAAAACGATTGACATTTTTGACATGATCGGACAGGTCTTTGACGGTCAGGTGAATCAAATCACCCTTGAGGCTGGTACCTGGGCCCTTTAATATAAGTTTCTCATGCAGGACATCGCGCTCCCAGAAAGCATCACCTTTTCTGAAAAGACGGTATCTTTGATTGGGGTACCAGCCGCTGTGGCGGATATCGCGATTCAAGTATTGCACCAATCGGGGGAATTTGGCGCCGGAAACATCGGGATTATCCTCTACAAAAGCCTCAATCGATCGACGCAGTTCGACACTGACCCGTTCGTCCGCATCTAGACTAAGGATCCATTCCGTCGAACATTTCTCTGCCGCCCGGTTTTTTTGTTTTTTATAATCATCGAAGGGATACTCAAAGAACTTAACTTTGGAATTTTTTAGACAGATCTCCTTGGTCGCATCCGTGCTGATGGAATCGAGAACAACAATCTCATCAACAAAGTCGGTCACAGAATCCAGGCAGGCTTGTATGTTCTCTTCCTCATTATATGTGATGATGGCCGCAGCTAATGTCGGTCTGTTTGACATAAATATTTCTCCAGTTCTGACAGACATTGTCAAATAATTTTTTCCAATTCATTTAACGTCATTTCAAGAGTAAATTTCTCTGCCACCCTTTTACGGCCGTTTTCTCCAAATTGTACGCAAAGATTGTGATTCTTCAACAGCATAAGTGTTTTTTCGACAAATTCTTCAGTATCATTTTTTGCGATTAGAAAACCGGTCTGTTGGTCGATCACAATTTCCGGGCTACTGCTGTGATTAAAGGCGATGACCGGCTTTTTGAAGGCCATAGCTTCGATGAGAACATAGCCGAATCCTTCTGAGAAAGATGATAACACGAACACATCAATTGCGGCCATAAAAGATGCGATATCATCGATAAAGCCTAGAAACTCAATTTCTTTTTCAACACCCATCGACTTGGTGTAAGCCGTCAATTCATTTTTCAGACTACCCTCACCGGCAATCAAAATCTTAAATTGAACACCTCTTTCTTTCAGTATTTTAGCCGCTTCGATTAAAAATTTATGATTTTTTACTTTTTCCAAGCGACCGGCAGTACCGAGGATGATTTTATCCGCTTGTGAGATACGAATCGGATCTTTGCAATGTTTGGTAATGTTCTTCAAGTCGATACCTAAGTAAACAACCTCAATTTTAGAAGGTGATATTAAATCCGGGTTGTTTTTCAGTATGGATCTTTTGGTCTCTTCAGAATTAGCAATAACACCTGTTAAGATACGGCGGAACAACCATCTGTTCAAAAAGGAATTTCGTACGGGTTTTGCAATGCCCCGGGCATAGAAAATCTTCTTTGTTCCGGCTATTTTCGCGGCTATACCGGCCGTTTTAAGATCCGAAGAAAGATTGACAATTATGGTATTTATCCGCTCTTTTCTGATTATTCTACAAATTTTTAGTAGGACAAAAACGTTAAAAAAACTGAGATTGGTTACCTTTATTTCATATTTATTTAGTGCCACATTTTGTAATCGTCTTTTAAGCTCACTTTGTTTGTTTGTGACTATGGTAATGTTATGTCCTTTGTCAGCAAGGCGCGTCGCCATATCATAATACCATTTTTCTCCCCCACCCCAGCTTTTGTGGCTGTTAAATAAACATACCCTTTTATTAGGCATTATCGTCGGTCTCCGGATTAGACATATGTTATTAAATGATATCTGTCTGTCGTCCACAAAGGGCTATGGTCCAGGTTAAGATATCACGAACAATCCGTTCTGCATTAAATCTATTACTGCAAAAATCATTTTATAATCAACTCGTTGTATAGCGCATAGGTATTCTTTATGGTATTTTCAATCCGAAATTTCGTGCGAATTCGCTCGCGGGCATTCATTCCCATTTTCTCACTCAACCGGGTGTTCTCGTATAAATATGCGACCGCACGGGCAATGGCTTCGGCATTACCTGACGGGACGATCAAGCCACTTTCTTTATGTTTGACGAGCTCCGGGCTACCGCCTGAATCCGTAACAATCGGCGGAATCCCATAAGCCATAGCTTCGATAACCCCTTTCGGAAGTCCTTCTCTTCTCAGGGCGGGTAAAACATAAGCATCACAAGAAGCCATCAGTGCCGGTGCATCTTCACGAAAACCGGTCATATGGATACGATCTTTCAAAGGGCTTTGCCGGATTTGGATTTTCAATCGGGAAGAATCCATATGACCCACGAGAAGCAAATGGATGGATGATGCCTGGGTCAGATAACGCATGGCATCAATTAGAACGTGGATGCCTTTTCTGGGCCGAAAGTTAGCGGTACAGCCCACAACAAAAGCATCTTTGGGGATGCCGAATTGGCTTAAACTCCCAGGGGTGGCCCCATACCATTTCAAATTATGCCCTTTATAAATAGTAACGTATTTTCGAGGATTCAGCCTCCAGCCCAAAAACCGCATCTGGAGAAAGTGCTGACGCACTGCCTCGGCCACACAAACGACACGATCGACCTTTGGATGCAGGTATGTCAGCCATGAACCGGGATTAAGAAAACTGTCGTTTCCGGTAATGCCGCGATAGGCTATAAGTTTGACAGGCAACCCGATGGATGCCATGATGCTGTTAGAAACGGCTCTATTGTTGAAACCATGCAGAATGTTGATCTGTCTTTGCCTGATCCGCTCCCGTATCGTTCGAACGGCACCTAAGTCAATCCGATTTTTCGGAATGAAATCGATAACCTTTATTCCCGATTCTTTCAGATATCTAAAAAAAGGCGCCGAAGACGGGCACATAACTTCAATGTCTACACCTGCATGCAATAATCCGATAAACGTTTCCGTTTCGGGACGGTCACTGAAACTTGTAATACATAAAACTCGCATACTTACCTATGTATAGCACCGCATAATAATTGCATCGAAATACCAGGACAATCCGTTGGGAATGGTCGTTCGGCTATAGTTTGTTAAAAGTAATAACACGGTTGCGGTGTCAGCTAATTCGCTCTGGCTGACCAAGGGCAGGCAACATTGGGTCTGCAATCACACCTGATATTGATCGGTTTCACGCTTGCGCACCGGATTTGCGCTTCTGCCTTTCTCTCTGACGCTGTTTGCGCTCAAGATCTTCATGATATAAGTGGGGATAATAGATTTTCCAGCGTTTATGAAACCAGAAATACTGTTCCGGATATTTACGAACCGCCGCTTCGATGTTGGCCATGATGCGCTGGGTGTTAACCTGGATGTCGGCGCGCAAGTTCTTTGTTTTCTGCATTTTCACCGGCGGATTCAAAATGACCGTGAATCCATTTTGATCTCTAACACAAAAGGCAGGAATAACCGGAACTTTCGTTCGCATGGCCAGCATGGCGATACCCGGCGTTGCCAGCACTTTGCGGTTAAAAAACATCGCATCGATGCCTTCACCCGGCTTTGTGCCTTGATCGATTAGGGTTGCCAGTACATTGCCGCTTCGCAGGGATTTGGTCATATCCGGAAGCGCGCCGGTCTTATTGATTACTTCACCGCCAAATCGCGTTCGAAAGTTATATACCCAACGGTCAAGCGGCGCAAAATCTATTTTTCGGGCAATGGCCAGAAGCCGATCGCCGAAATAGCTGGCGGCAAACAGCAGCGCCAGTTCCCAGTTCCCCAGGTGGCCTGAAATGACAATCGTACCTTTGGGACTGAGCAGGTATTTTATATTTTCTTTTCCGTCGATGCGAACCCGCATCAGAAGTTTTTCATTGGGCAGGCAGCTGAGCTGGATGATTTCAAAAATGGCGATGCCAAGGTTTTCGAAAACACGTCGGGTGACATCCAAAACCCGGTCCCAAGGCCAATCTGGAAAGGCGAATTTCAAATTACGCCGGACAATGCGTCGATGGCGGATATCAAGGGCATAAATTAAAAAACCAAGGCTCTTTCCCAGCCGTTCGATCTTTGTTGGGGTTATGTTTGCAATAAATCGCTGAAACGCGGTCTTTGATTGTTGGGGAGCCTCAAAACTCTCCTGCAATCCAACTGCTGTATCTTCTGGCATATTTAGATCGTTCTCTCTTCTCCGGTAATTTCTTAAGCAAAATAACAAACAAGCATGCACCTGTCAACTGCAAAGCCTGTAAATATGATCAAAGATTTTAATATGATATACCGCTTCTGCCGTCTTTATCCTGATCGCGTGCAAATCCGTGCAGCGGAGAAGGTCGCGTTTTTTGATAGTTGATACGAAAAACCCCCGTTGACATCCGGTGATGCCTCCGGTATTTTGCTACGAAATTTTATGCAGAAATTGGAGATCGTAACAGTTCAGCCACAAAGACACGAAGACACAAAGGATGAATAAGAATTCTAAAAGCCTTGGTATTCTTATTAACTTTAATGTCTTACTAATTGAAAATAGACATCAAAAGCATGATACTATAAACTTGGAGTCTTAGAGTCTTTGTGGCTAAACTATTATTGGAGATTCATAATTTAATCGATTCAAAAGGAGAATATCATGGCCGGAAATGAACTGTTTGGTCCCGAAGAACGCAAAGAAGTCAATGATGTTCTGGAGACAGGCATCTTCTTCAGGTATGGTTTTGACAATGAGCGCCAGGGACACTGGAAGGCGCGTGAATTTGAAGCCGAAATCGCTAAATTTACCGGTGCCAAACACTGTCTGGTCTGCTCCAGCGGCAGCAGCGCGGTATCGATTATGCTCGCCGCCGCCGGTGTCGGTGCCGGAGACGAGGTGATCGTTCCGCCGTTTACTTTTATCGCCACGATCGAAGCCGTCTTGTGGGCCGGCGCCATTCCGGTTTTCGCGGAGATCGATGATACGCTGAATTTATCCCCCGAGGGCATAGAAGCCGTGATAACGGAAAAGACCAAAGCGGTTTGCCTGGTTCATATGTGCGGTGCAATGGGACGTTTGGATGAGATCATTGAAGTGTGCAATCGTCACGATATCATGCTGCTGGAGGATACCGCCCAGGCACTCGGGGCTTTTTACAAGGGTCGGCATCTCGGTCTGTTCGGTAAAGCCGGATCCTTTTCGTTCGATTTTTTTAAGATTATAACCGCCGGTGAAGGCGGCGCCGTGATTACCAATGACGAAGATTTGGCCGAGAAGATGCCCCTGGTTTCAGATCACGGTCATGATCACATTGGCGACAACCGCGGAGCCGAGCAGCATCCCGTGCTCGGATTCAACTATAGAATCGGCGAATTAAATGCCGCCGTAGGGCTGGCGCAGGCTAGAAAACTGCCCCAAATTCTTAAAGCGCAACAAGAAAACAAACACCAAATCAAAACAACCATCGCCCGTTTTGATCAGATTACTTTCCGCCGGATACCCGACCCGCAGGGCGATGCGGCCACCTTCCTCAACTTTTTCATGCCCGATGAAATAACAGCGCGAAAAGTCGTCGAAGAATTCAACAACGCCGGCGTGGCTGGACTGCAATACTGGTACGACAATAATTATCATTACATCAAGAACTGGCATCATCTGAAAGATTTTTCAGTTGCTGCCAAACTCGCTGTTCAGGTGATTGATCCAGACCGCAATTATCATGATGTCAAAGTGCCGCAGTCCGATGATCTCTTGAGCCGGTTGATCTCACTCATCATCAATGTGGGTTGGACCCAGGACGAATTGAGCCAGCATATCGATAAAATCACCACAGCCCTGAAAAAAGTGCTGAGTTAGTCTTTGAAAAAGAAAATCTTTGTATATTGTGGCAAAACATAAACAACCACAAGGCACAAAGAACACAAAGATTGTATCTTTAATTCTTCTTTTTCTTTGTGATCTTTGTAGTCAAACCTTTTTCGGTTGCGTGTTAGCCGGGTTAAGGAATAAAACATGAACATCTTAAAGAATATTCAACTCGTGGATAAAATGATCTTTGGCGGCGGAAGCTTTGAACAACTCAGAGATATTGCCGATGCCAAACGCACGGATTCGTTCATGGTTTTTCTGGTGGATGATTACTTCGAGGGAAAAAAGCTGCCGGAGCGTATTCCCGCCCGCATGCAAGATCGGGTTATGTTTATCAATGTCGATGTGGAGCCGAAAACTGCTGTTGTAGACGAATTACGGGATTCAATTTTGCGGATATCCGGCAAAGCGCCGGATGGGGTGATCGGTATCGGTGGGGGCAGCGTGATGGATTATGCCAAAGCCCTGGCGGTCATGTTGACAAATCCAGGTCCGTCATCTCATTACCAGGGATTCAACCTGGCCAAAAACCCGTCGGTGTATCATGTCGGTGTTCCCACGCTATCGGGTACGGGCGCGGAAGTGTCCACAACCGCAGTGCTGACGGGCCCGGAAAAGAAGTTGGGCATCAAAGGCGATTTTACCCCCTTTCATCAAATTGTCCTGGATCCGGACCTCATATTAAACGTACCGCGAAACCAATGGTTTTATACCGGCATGGACAGTTATATCCACAACATCGAATCACTTAGCGGCAATTACGCCAATACGCTGGGCAATGCCCTGGCGCACCAATCCCTTGAGCTGTGCCGCGAAGTCTTTTTGAACGGCAGCCCTGATGATACGTCCAGCAATGAAAGATTGATGGTGGCCTCATTGATGGGCGGTCTGAGTCTCTCTTTTTCCGAAGTCGGCGCCTGCCATGCCTTTTCTTACGGTCTTTCCTACGTTTTAGGAACCCATCACGGCGTCGCCAACTGCATTGCCTTTAACCAACTGGCGGACTATTACCCCCAAGGCGTGGCGGAGTTTAAAAAAATGGTGGACAAGCACGGCATCGATATACCCCAAAATGTCACCGCCGGCGTCAGCGAATCCCAGATGGAAAAAATGAGAGATACCACCCTTGCGCTGGAACACATGTGGCAGCATGCCCTGGGTGAA
>Ga0126332_10000148_pt1 | contig 28614 bp, 25 predicted proteins | sample InaspJWI42metaG_FD_94482 | JGI IMG/M metagenome (GOLD analysis project Ga0126332, IMG submission 94482) | Marine gutless worms symbiont microbial communities from Oahu, Hawaii - Inanidrilus sp. 2 OAHU.JWI-42 metaG | ecosystem: Host-associated > Annelida > Digestive system > Unclassified...
CTCCTTTTTGGAAACTTCTATACTGCAAATGTGTTACCTATGTCCTTGTACTATTGTGTTACCTATGTCTATGAACCGTACCGGCGTTTTCTTTTGGTTACTTTTCTTTCACGCGAAAGAAAAGTAATAAACTTATACAAGAAAAATTACAGAATTTCGGCTTCTGCCGGATGACAAATATAGCTGATACATATTAATGCTTGTCGTTTAGAATGGTAATTTCAAATCTCCCAATACATTCCCACCGATGTTCAAGCGTTTTTCCAACTCGCCCTGGATATCGCCGAATCCGCCCAAGGCACCTTTGGCCTCACCGGCCGGCCCCTGCAGCTGCGCTGATATTTGGGTCCTCAATTGTTTTTTCAGAGCTGCGGTTTGCTGGTGAACCACTTTTCCCATGGCGGACTTGAGAATTCTGTCAACGTCGGATTTAACCGTCACGACATAGTTTTCCAAAGTCCCGTTGACATCGGCATTGGCGGTTAAGGTGGACAGATCTTCTAGGGCGCGGCCCAAGGCTTTGACCAACGGGCTTTCCTGAGCGGAGGTATCCACGGACAGGCTGGTCTGCTTAAGGGCGGCGGTGATAAGAGCCGCCAGGTCTTCACCTTTCAGGCTTGAATCGATTTTCAAATCGGCCATGGCCTTTTTAATCACAATCGGCACACCGGTATCTGCCGGAAGCTTAAAGTTTTCGAGCAGGTAACCCTGCACGACACCCTTTAAGGTATTGATGGACTGGGACGGATTCGAATGATCCAGACTGCCCAGTATTTTAATCATATCAAGTCCATCCAGTTTCTGGCCGGCAAGCTCAAACGTTGTGGGCCGGCCGAGTTGTTGCGGCATTGTGGTAATGTCTTTGAAGACCCCTTTGATGGTTCCGGTTTTTAATACCACGCTGGCTTCGGCCTTGCGAACCAGGACGAAGGGCATATCAGCAGCTGTCTCGCTTTTTGTTTCGGGAGCTTGCGTTCCGGTGCCCGGCTTCTTGTAGCGGTCGTACCATCCCAGGGCCTTTTGGACCCACTGGCACATCTGGTCGCCCAGAAGAACCCGGCTCATGTTACCGAGACTTTTCGGTGACAGGGCATACTTGTTGGCAAGTCTATTCACATCCGCCATGGGATTGGCGGCGAGTCTGTCAATTTTGCGATTCAGGGCGGCAATCTCACCGTTCAGGTTGTTTTGTGCGTTCTTCAGAGCATCCAGATCGCGTTGGATGTCCCTCTGGATATTCTGAATGTCGCCGGCCGCTGTCAGAAATCCACCCAACTGGCCACTGCCGCCGGTCAGTTTTTCAAAACGGGCCTTGTAAGATTCCAGCTTTTTCTGGTCCGGCAAACCGCCCAGCTTCTTTTTCCAGGCGGCCTGCTGAGCGGCGATATCCGCCTTGACAGCTTTTACCGCGTCCAGGGAGTTCAGCTTTTCGCTGCTCAGGATACTGCTCACATCCGACAATTCCAGGGCCGGCATGGCGACATCGCCACAGCCACTGGCCGCTTTTTCTTTGGCTTTATCTTCCGCGGTTGGGGTCAGGCCCGGTACGGCTCCGGACGTTTGGCGCGGTGTGTTGAATTGCACCCGGTTCATGGTCATATCGTCGATGATGACCTTATTGTCCAGAAGCGGCATCACATCCAGGGCAAATTTGATGGTAGCGACCTTCACCGCGTTTTTCATGGGGCTGTCGGGGTTGGTCACTTCCAGGCCGGTCAGGGTCACCCCCAGGGGAAACAGGGTGAGGTCCGCCCCGGCCAGTTCGACCCGGGCACCCACGGCTTGCGTACCGTGCTCTTCAACATTCTTTTCAATAATGCCGTCAATCATGAACAGTGCTATAATCGCAATCAGAACGATAACCCCCAGTCCAACCGCCAAGCCTTTCAATCCCAACCATTTATTCATGCTGCGTCTCCCAATAACCGGTTATTGTAAGGTCCTTAATACTCCCCTAAAATATTTCACAGGAATGTTGCGTAGTCAAACTTTGCGCGGGGTTTCGTTCTTTCAAGCGGGTCTTACAAAATATGAGTTGATCATTAGGCCGGCTTTTTGTTAGTCTTTGATCTTGTTAAATAAATGACAATAGACGCTATCACGAAAACGGATGGGGAAAAATCCATGTCAGCGACTCGCGGACAACTGAAAGGTACAAAGACCGGTTTTCTGATTGTGATCCTGCTTTTCATTGTCAGCGGCTGTTCCGCCAAACACATGGCCGTGGACCAGATTGCAACCATGGTGGATACCGGCATGGCCGCCTTTGAGGCCGATGACGACATGGAGATGCTTAAGACAGCTTTTCCCGGCAACATCAAACTTCTTGAAGCCATGCTGGTGAACCAGCCGGACAATTACAAGATGCACGTCCTGCTGGCCCGGCTTTACGGAAGTTATGCCTTCGCTTTTCCGGAAACTGAGATGGAAGTGGCAGTTCTGGCCGATGACGAAGAAGAGACTGGGCCGGATCCCGCCGTTCTGCGGGCAACGGCTGATCGTTATTATCAAAGAGGCGCTGCATACGCCCTGCGTGCCCTTGAGCTTGAGTACCCCGGCATCAGCGAAAAACTCAAGGATAAGGATTTAGGACCGGAGAGCATCCGGAACATTCAAGCGACGGACATACCCGCCCTGTTCTGGTACGGGTTTAACCTCGGGGCGCATATCAACCTCAATAAAAACTCTGTCCGCGCGCTGACACAGGCACATCTGGCCGTAAAAGCCATGCAGCGGGTCATTGATCTGGAGCCAGCCTATTATCATGGCGGGGCCCATCTCTTTTTCATGGTCTGGTACGGCAGCCGATCACCCATGATGGGGGGGAGCCAGGAAAAGGCGAAGGAACACTATCAGGCGGCCCAAGCCATTGCCGGCAACGAATTGTTACTGGCAGACCTCTATTACGCCCGGTTTTACCTGTATCAGGCCGGCGAACGGGAGGCATTTCTTGAGGTCCTGGAACAGGTGGTGGCATCTAAAGACAAGATGCCCGAACTACGTATGCTGAACGCGGTCGCGGCCGCTCGGGCAGCTGCTTATTTAGGCGTCGTAGATGAATTCTTCGATTAGAAGCAAGCTCAAAAAAACCTTTTTGAGCTTGCTTCTATTTGAAATTAAAGGAAACACCATGAACACCCTGAAAAGACTTAGTTTAGCCCTGGTAATCATCACCCTGACAATGGCCTGGTCAACCAACGTCCTGGCCAGGGCGACCACGATCAAGGTTGCCTTGGTGACGCCGGACGGCAGCACCTGGAACAACACGATTCGGGAAATGGCAGCCGAATTAAAAAAGAAAACCAATAAACAAGTAAAGCTTAAAATATATCCGGGTGGGGTGAAAGGCGACGAATTGGATGTCCTACGCCAGATGCGGGCCAACCGGATTCACGCTTCGGGATTTTCGGGCGTGGGCATGGGGGTCATTCTGCCACAGGTTAGAATCCTGGAAGCACCCTTGCTCTTTAAAAACTATGCTGAAATCGATCACGTCAAAGCCAAGCTTTTCGATCAATTTGACACGGCGTTCGAAAGGAAAGGGTATGTATTGCTCGGGTTCGCTGAAGCCGGCTTCGTCTACTTTTACTCCAAAAAGTCCCTGAAGGGTCCGCAAGCCCTCAAGTCGGTAAAAATGTGGGCCTGGAAGGGAGATCCGGTTGCCGAGACTTTTCTGAAAACATTTGGGATCTGCACCTACCCGCTCCATTTGGCCGATGTCAATACCGGTTTGGAAACCGGCATGATCGACAGTTTTTATTCTCCGCCACTGGCCGCCGTGGCTTTCCAGTGGACGACCCGGGTCGAGCATATTCTGGACTACCCCATGGTCAATTCCACCGGTGCCCTGCTGATCAGCAAGCGTATGTTTCGGCGGCTTTCCGCAGAAAATCAAGCCCTGCTCAGAGACATTTCCCTGAAATACTGCACCAAGCTGGTGGACCTGACCCGTCAGGAAAACAAGGAAGCCCTGGTCGAGTTGACCAAAGCCGGTATACAAGTGGATACCCTTCGATTATCTGGTCAAGACCATCCCGATCTTGTGCCTCGCGGTGCTGGCTTTTCGCGCGATTCCGGGTACGAAAGGACGGTTGATCGGGGTGGGACTGCTCTTTTCCGGGGCTGGCGATATTCTGCTGCAGGTCGATGGGGCCCGTTTTTTCGTACACGGACTGGGCGCGTTCCTGATCGCCCACCTTTTCTATATAGCGGCGTTCATACGCCGGCCGGCCCTCGTTCGGGCTCGCCTTTCGATCCTGGTGGCCATTGCGGGATACGGATGTATAATGGGATTTCTGTTGTTACCCCGGCTGGGTGATATGCTTGTGCCGGTGACAGTATACCTGATAATCATTTTAGGCATGGGGATATCGGCATCCCTGGGCACCGAAAACCACGCCCTGGTGATCGCGGGGGCTTGCTTTTTTATCGTTTCGGATTCACTGATTGCAATCAACCGGTTTTTAACACCGGTGCCGCTTTCCGGTTACCTCGTGATGGGAACTTATTATGCTGCCCAACTACTCATTACCACCGGCGCCGCCCGGCGCATCCCCCCAACGGTCGTCGGAACCGACGCCTGACAAAAAATTTCTATAAATATAGGCCGTTGTGATGTTGATCGATACTGGTGAGGCACGGCCAGGGCGCCGGCTGTAAAATTGACTGTGGCCGGTCGACCAACGGAATGCATCTTGCGGGTGCAGTGGGTCTTGACAGACGGCCTGTGAAGCTTAGCCTATCTGTTATGTTGTTCAAAATCGATCACCTCCAAAACAACCGCTTCAAACGGAGCCGTACATGCAAATAGATTTGGATCCAATATTTCTGGCCAGAGCCCAGTTCGCATTCACCGTTTCATTCCACATCCTGTTTCCGGCCTTTACAATTGGACTGGCCAGCTGGCTGGCAGTGGTGGAGTGGCGCTGGCTCGCGACCGGTGACGAACGCTTCAAGGAAGTGTACCGGATGTGGGTGAAAATATTTGCCGTAACCTTCGGTATGGGTGTTGTTTCCGGCGTGGTGCTGTCCTACCAGTTCGGCACCAACTGGTCCGTTTTTTCCGACAAAGTCGGCAATGTACTGGGCCCGCTGCTGGGTTATGAGGTGCTGACCGCCTTTTTTCTGGAAGCCTCTTTTCTGGGCATCATGCTATTCGGCTGGGGGCGGGTCAGTCCAAAAATGCACTTTGCCTCCACCGTGATCGTCGCGGTGGGAACTTTAATTTCCGCTTTCTGGATTCTGTCGGCCAATAGCTGGATGCAGACTCCCCAGGGTTATCGCGTCGGGGCTGACGGGCTCTTTTATCCTACCAGCTGGATAGAGATCATTTTCAACCCCTCTTTTCCATATCGCTTTTTCCATATGATTATAGCTGCTTACCTGACCACTGCCTTCGTGGTGGGGGGCATCGGCGGCTTTTACCTGCTGCGCCGAAAATTCGTGACCCATGCCCGCATTATGTTCGGGATGGCCATGATCATGGCGGTGTTTGTCGCCCCACTGCAGCTGCTGGTCGGGGATATGCACGGCCTCAACACATTCGAGCACCAGCCGGCCAAGGTGGCCGCCATGGAAGGTCTCTGGGAAACCCAACGCGGGGCGCCCCTGAAACTCTTCGGCTGGCCGGATCAGGAGGCTGAGACAACCAAATATGCCCTGAACATTCCCAAGCTATCCAGTCTGATCCTGACTCACAGCCTTGATGGTGAAGTCAAAGGACTGAAGGAATGGCCCCTGGCAGAGCGGCCTCCGGCCGCGGTTGTGTTCTGGTCTTTTCGGATCATGGTCGGCATCGGCATGGCTATGATCCTGACCGGCGTTTTCGCGGCGGTTCTTTACTGGCGCAAAAAGCTGTTTGATACCCGGTGGTTCCAATGGTGGTGCCTGGCGCTGACGCCGTCCGGATTCATTGCCGTGCTGGCCGGGTGGTGGGTCACCGAGGTGGGCCGCCAGCCATGGATAGTTTACAATGTGATGCTGACTTCGGAAGCCGCTTCCCCGGTGAGCGGACTCCAGGTCGGCCTCTCGCTGCTGGCTTTTATCGTGATCTACCTGCTGGTGTTCGGGGCCGGGGTTTACTATATTGCGCGACTGGTACTCAAGGGGCCGGGAGAGAAAACCCAGGATGCCTACGGAACCCACGGCGTGGACAAACCGCCCATTGTAACCGATCTGGTGTCGGAGTCTGGAGGTGAGCATGTTTAATTTCGGAGACGTTATCGACCTGCCGCTGATCTGGTATGCCCTGATTGCCACCGCCATTTTCCTGTATGTGCTGCTGGACGGATTTGACCTGGGCGTCGGCATCCTGTTTCCCTTTGCGCCATCGGATACCTGCCGCGACCGGATGATGAATTCCATTGCCCCTTTCTGGGACGGAAATGAGACCTGGCTGGTGCTGGGGGGCGGCGGCCTGTTTGCCGCATTCCCACTGGCCTACGCCATTCTCATGCCGGCGTTTTATATGCCGGTCACGATCATGCTCCTGGGGCTGATTCTCAGGGGCGTATCCTTCGAATTCCGTTTCAAGGCCGAGGGTCGTTCACGACGGCTCTGGGACTATCTTTTTCACTTCGGTTCACTGGTGGCCACCCTGGCCCAGGGGATGACGCTGGGCGCCTACGTCCAGGGCGTTCAGGTCTCCGGCCGGGCATTTGCCGGCGGCGCGCTGGACTGGCTGAACGCATTCAGCCTGATGACGGGTGTCGCCCTGGTCTGCGGTTATGGACTGCTGGCGGCGGTCTGGCTGATTATGAAGACCGAAGATGTCACCCAGGAATGGGCCCGCAAGTGTGCCGGCTACCTGTTCGGCTACGTGGCCCTATTTATGGGCCTGGTCAGCCTCTGTATGCCGCTGATGAATGATCGTATCCGGGAACTCTGGTGGACCCTGCCGAATTTCTACTTTCTCAGCATCATGCCGCTTTCCTGTGTGGTGATGTTCGTGCTGCTCTGGCGCAGCCTGCACCGCAAGCATGAATACCGGCCTTTCTTTCTCGCCCAGGGCATCTTTTTTATGAACTACATCGGTCTGGGCATCAGCATGTATCCCTGGCTGGTTCCTTTCGAGGTCACCTTTCGCAGGGCCGCAGCCGTGGGGGAGTCCCAGTCCCTCCTGTTGGTAGGTACCGTTATCATGCTGCCGATTATTTTAGCCTACACGGCCTATTGCTACTATGTCTTTAGAGGAAAAAGCTCCCATGAAGCCACTTACTGACAAACAGAAGCAGTGGGCCTGGTTCGTCGGATTGTGGTTGGCTGGGCTTACCTCCGTGGCGCTGCTGGCTTATACCTTTCGTTGGATTGTTCGACTTTAGGATCTTATCGTCCTATTAGCCGTCGAAAACCGGGTTTTGCTGTGTCATTGAAAAAGGATCTTGAAAATGAAAGCCATCTGGAAAGGTCAAACATTAGCAGAAAGTGATGCGACGGTTGTGGTCGAAGGAAACCATTACTTCCCCCTGGGCTCAATAGAAGAGGCGTTTTTCAAGGAGAGCCCCACCCGCACAACCTGTCCCTGGAAGGGCGAGGCGAGCTACTTCTCTATCGTGGTCGCCGGCGAAATCAATGAAGATGCGGCCTGGTATTATCCGTCACCCAAGGATGCGGCCAAAGAGATTGCCGGTCACATCGCTTTCTGGCGGGGGGTCGAGATTACCGACCGTTAAACAACCAATCGATTTGAATTGATATTTCTGTGTTCCAAAGTGATCAAACCCCGGAATAATTGAATGCAGCTGGGATGGCTTGAACGACATTTGATGAACAACCCCCTGCGGCGCTTCATGCAGCGCACGTTTGAGGGGCGCCAATTGCTGAAAATGGGGGGCACCCGACCAGATGCGCAAGTGCTGGAGATCGGCTGCGGCAGCGGCGCAGGGCTGGACCTGATGTTGAGTCTATTCCAGGTCCGGCGGGCAGACGGTTTCGATCTTGATCCGGCCATGCTAAAACTTTTTTCACGCCGGCACCATCTAAATTCCCAATTCAACATCTGGCAGGGCAATACCCGCCAGATCCCTACCGCCGATGCCGTCTATGATGCGGTCTTCGATTTTGGCACGCTTCATCATGTCCGGGACTGGCAGTCCGGTGTTGCCGAGGTTTTCCGGGTACTGAAACCCGGGGGCCGGTTTTATATCGAAGAGATTACCCGCCAGTTTATAAACCACCCCCTTTGGCGCCGGGTGCTGGACCACCCCCAGCAAAATCGTTTCGATGTCCATGATCTGGTCAAGGAGTTGAACGCTTGCGGCTTTTCCGTACCGCGATACAACCAGCGCTTTGGTTTATTCATTTGGGCGATTGCCGACAAGCCATAATCAAGATACAACCTTGGAGGGTGTAACCCCAATGTTGATTCACTCATTGGCAACCAGGACGCAAACTTGCAACTTTCCTTTAAACCACTGATACTTGATCTATGGAGCGATTTTGAGGCCCTGTTTGGTGAACGTGGGGCCTGCGGCGGGTGCTGGTGCATGCTCTGGCGTCTGCCCAAAAGGCAATTCGAAGCCCAAAAGGGAGACGGCAACCGGCAGGCCATGCGGGCCATAGTCGAATCAGGTGAAGCCCCCGGCATCCTGGCCTACCACGGAACAAAACCGGTCGGTTGGTGTGCGGTTGCGCCCAGAACTACCTATTCTGCGTTATCCCGATCCAGGGTGCTCAAGAAAGTTGATGATCGTGATTGTTGGTCCGTCGCTTGCCTGTTTATTGAAAAGTCGCACCGCAAGAAAGGTGTTGCGACCGAACTGTTACGCGCCGCCGGCAAGTATGCCAGATCGCAAGGCGCCCGACTGCTGGAAGGCTACCCGGTTGAGCCCAAATCGGACAAAGACATACCGCCTGCATTCGCATGGACCGGTATACCGTCTGCCTTCACGCGCGCTGGGTTTAAGGAAGTCTTGCGAAGGTCGCCTACCCGGCCGATTATGAGGAAAGAATTGACCTGATCGTTCTATGGTGACAGACTTTGATCTCCAATTGAGTCGACGTTGTGCCGCCATCCGTTTCGATCCTTGCAGGTTAAGCTGCCCTGTCGGACCGACAGGCAACCCAGGTGGGTGATAGACAGCATCTCGTATACTGGATTGGGACGAAACGGATCTAAAAACAATGCGTATCAGTGGGTACACGCCTGTTGAATGACAGACGGTTATTTGGGTGAATCAATGAACGTTTTTAAATCTGCGGTATTCATCTTGGCGGTAACATTGACCGCCAGTGTCGCGGTTGCCTCTTTTCCTGACAATAAAGTCATTGGAAAGCTCGTATCCTATGGGCTCTATGAGACAACTGGCAGAAAAATGGAACTACCGGCACCTAATTCGGCTGCAGGCAAAGTATTGATGAACGCAAAATATACTCACCGTGAAACAACAGATACGATACCAATGCTCCTGGGTAATACCTTTGGATTCAAGTTTCGACTAGCAAATATTCCAACCGATGTAATTTCCAGATTCAGATTTGTCGCCCGACACCCACCTATAATGGATGCTGATGGAAAGTTGTCGCAAGAGTCATCTTATGAGGTTGAGGGGGTTTCTCCAGTAAGTTACCTGGAAGATTATTTTACCTATGAGTTATCAACCCCTGAAGAACTTGTTGCCGGTGACTGGACGCTGGAAATATGGCGGAACGGAAAAAAATTGGTTTCGAAAACATTCGTGGTAAAATAGATCCCGCGCGAGGGCTTATTCTACTCAAAAAAGATTAGAATCTAAACCAATCCATTTTATTAACAATTACAGGCTGTAACGGCTTTTCAACAAACACCAGCTACAGTAAGAGGTTTATATGTTTAAAGTTATGAAAAAGGGATCCGATCGCCTGGATATCGAATTGAGTGGCAAACTGAACGCCGATGACATGCGTACAGCCTTGGATGAGCTGGTTGAAAAATCTCAGGGCATTGAAAATGGGAAAATGCTTTACGATGTTGTTGAATTTCATATTCCGTCCCTGGAGGCTATGGCCATCGAATTGTCCCGCCTGCCGGCCATGTTGGGACTCATACATAAATTCAGCCGCGCGGCAGTTTTATCCGACAAGACCTGGCTGAAGAAAATAAGTGAGCTCGAGGGCGCCCTGTTCCCTGGCCTGGAAATCAAAGCCTTCAATCGCGATCAAAAAGAAGAAGCCGAAGCCTGGCTATCTAGTTAAGTAGGTAAAATGGAAATCATAAAAAGGGCCGACAGTATTTCAGTCGGCCCTTTTGGTTTATTCTGAACTAGCATGATGTGCTTTCAGAGGGGTAGGTTTTGGATTAGGGCAAGGCTAGAACGAATTCAAGACCGGAGGCATAGTTAATCCTATGTCGAGGATCTTGAATTCGTGATAACGCCGCCCTGGGCCAAAAGATGCCCCTCTGGATGCACATCAAGGGGACATTTCATAGGAGCCATCCAGCACCGCCACATACTTTTCCCACACCCGATTAAACCGCTCTTGATCCTTCACCGGTTTTTTGATCATTTTCAGACACAATTCCATTTGTTTCTCGGTGGAGCCGGTTTTGGAATAGATCTGCAGGGCGAATTTTGAGAAATCCCGGACCATGAAGTCGAAGATCTGGTCCATGACATCATCTTCCACGCCTTCGATTTTCGCTTTTTCAATGAGCACCTGGCCATAAGCCACCAGGGTGAACAGTTCGCCGAGGTTGAGGAGAAAGTCGATGTCCTTGGCCTGCTCCTTGTCCGGGGTGGCGGTGAGCAGAAATTCCTTGAGGACCTCGGTCTGCTCCTTGAAAATATTCAGGTTGGGCAGGTCCAGGCTGCTGTAGGCCATTGCGCTGTCGTGAAACTGGATCTTGCCCAGGCCCTTGGTGGCACCCTGTTTGAAGAGAAAGTCGTCGTTGTCCTGTGCGTCCATTTTCGGGATTTCCGGGAACTCGGCCGGGTTGAAGAAATAGTTGGCCATGAACTTGATGATCAGGGCCATGTTGACGTGGACGGTGCCTTCGAGTTTCGGCAGGGCGCGGATATCCCGGGCCGCCATCTCGAAGTACATATCCTTTTCAAACCCCTTGGCGGCAATGACATCCCACAACAGGTTGATGACCTCCTCGCCTTGGGTGGTGACCTTCATTTTGACCATTGGGTTGTACAGCAGGTAGCGCCGATCGGCCTCAGATGCCGCCCGCATGTAATCGGAGGCCCGGTGGGCAAACATCTTCATGGCCACCAAACGAGTCCAGGCATCTACAAAAAACTGCCGGATGTGGGGAAAATCGGTAACAGTATGGTCGTACAGCCGGCGGTTGGAGGCATGGGTGATGGCTTCATAGAAGGCATGCGTACAAATACCAATGGAGGCCCAGCCAAGATTGTATTTACCGACATTGATCGTGTTCAGGGAGCTGTCCCAGGCTTTGCGGCCGGTGCTGAGGATGTCATCGTCGGTGATCGGGTAGCTGTGCAGAGCATACTCGGCCACATAATTTTGTGAATTCACCACATTTTTAACACATTCATAGTTTTCGTGGTCTGTTTCGACGGCAAAGAACACATAATCGTCGGTTTCCGTATTCTTGCCGAAAGTGGACACCAGGGCCGCCTTGTTGGCATTGCCGATGTAGTATTTGCCGCCATCGGCCACGTATTTACCCTCAGCCAGCGGAGTCAGTGCCATTTCCGAAGAATAGAGATCGGCCCCGTGGGCCTTCTCGCTGAGACCGAAGGCAAATATGCCACCTTCTTCGAGGAGCTGGGCGGTCTTTTCTTTGACCTTTTCATTGTCCCCCATCCAGATCGGTCCCAAACCGAGGATCGTTACCTGCCAGGTGTACCAGTACTGTAATCCGTAAAACCCCAATATTTCGTTGAAAGCGCAGTTCCGATAAGTATCCCAGCGCTTGTCGCCGCTGCCGTATTGGGCGGGGGTCAGCAGCGTGGCGAACACCTTTTCTTCTTTTACAAACTCGAGAAAATCCGCATACCAAACCCGCTCGTGGTCGTCGTACTTGAGTTTTTCCTTGCCCTTTTTTTCGAAAAATTGGACGGTTTTGAGCATGATGTCCCGGGATTTGGGATCAAGGTGCTCAAAGGTTTCATTCTTGGGATGCAGCAGCATGGGGGAACTCCTTCTCGTTTGTATACTAACGTTAATGATAAATTTTTTTGCTATTTGGATATTATTTACTATTAGGGTTCAAGGGTCCAAGGGGTCGAGGGTCCAAGGGTTTTAAGGTCTTAAAAGCATTTTTGCATTTCACTCGAACCCTCGGCCCCTGGGACCCTGGAACCCTGCCTTTGCCTCACATCAAATCTTTCAAAAAACGCTTTAGCAACACCTGCTCTTCCGGTTTAAAAACAGACAGCAGTTTTTCATTTGCCGCCCTTCTGAGGGTGATAAGCTCATTCTTCATTACATCTGCTTTTTCAGCTGTATAAAGACGAACGACCCGCCCATCATCCGGGTCGGCTTCTTTGCGAATCCAGCCGGCCTCGGCCAGTCGGTCCAGGACACCTGAAAGGGTCGCTTTGTCCAGGACCAGAAATTTACCCAATTCGGCGGCGGTAAACCCTTCCTGGTACCAGAGCGCTTCCAGCACCAGGTGCTGGATATTGGTCAGCTTGAACGGCTTGAGAACCTTTTTAAAATCCCCGTGCGCCTTCTGGTAGGCTTTGGCCAGTAGAAAAATGGTGCAGTCCGGCACATTGGGTGGTAGTTTGCTCATCGAAACTCCTTCGTATACGAACCATTTAGGGATAAACCATAAGATTGTCAACAGAAAAGAGTGATCCAAGACAGTATGTAAGCGAGTTTCCCCACAACCGCGCCTCGCTGAGGTGGGTTTATTATCCTCCCCCTTGACGGGGGAGGCCGGGTGGGGGTGCAGTTGGGGCTGCCTCGGGCTTGGTTGGATGACCTACTCGGCGTAAAGGTCACCCTCCCCCAACCCCTCCCGTCAAGGGAGGGGAGATATCTGCGAACCTGCGATCTAATTTCGAAGTGTGCACATAATGCACTTACTATTTCCGCACCCTTTACAGACTTTCCATAGAATCTGCACCAAGCCAATGGCTACACAGGCCCAGAAAAGGATGAACAGCGGTATGTTATCTAACAACCAGAGTTGGGGAAACGCGACCAGGGCGACGACTGCAAGGATCAGCCCCATGTAATCGCGAAATGTATATGGCGCATCCTCTCTTTCCGGTAGCAGACGGGTGATCTGACCGGGTATGACGTGCCGGCATTCGGTTAAGCGGATCTCGCATTTGGCGCAGTAGGCGTACAAAATCAGCGGTACGGCAATGAGGATCAAAAAGGCATAGAATAACCCGACCGCTTTATTGACCTGCCAGACGGCGATAAAGCCGACCACGATCGCCAGGCCTTCCAACAGCAGACTGGTCACGCCGTGAATTTTGGTGCTCATTGGTCTATCTTTCATGGGCGGGATAATCCTCCGCAGGGTTTTTCAGAATGACGGATTACTCAACCGTTAGTTAGTTCAGGGGGCGGGGAGTTTTCTCACAAAATGCCCGTCATCGCGGCGAAGGCCGGGATCCAGTACACTTAAAGAAAGCGACCCTGGATGCCGGATCAATAGAGCCTGTCCTGGACTGCGATCCAGGATCCGGCTAGACGCCAAAAACTCCCCGACCGCTCAGTTAGTTTAGCAATAGTTTAAAAATGCGCTTTCCCTAACAGCATTCTGCCTTCGGCCTATCTACCTGAACATTGCCTCCTTCCAGCAGGTCGGTAATCCCATTGGCAACGTCTCGCCAGGTGTCGTCGTCGGCAGCCAGGTCAGGCTCGGTTATCATTTGCAGCCCCAAACCGTCGATCAGGCCGGTCAAATAAACCGCCGTGCTGGCGATTGGGAGTCGCGGTTTTATCTTGCCGTTATTTTGGGCTGTTTCAAGACCTTCAGACATAGCTCGTCGAAATTGCCCGTAGAGTTCGTCCAACGTCTGACTTACGACGGCGCTTTGCCGGGCCACCGCCCACCCCTCGAAAAACAGATGGAAAAAATCAGGATCTTGCTGCAAAACATGTCGCAGTGCCCCGACCAGCTGCTCTGCAAAATCAGCCGCGGAATTGCAATTTTCAAGCAAATCGGACACAAGGCGAACGTTGAGCTGCATGTTGTCCTGGATGACCTTCGCCAGCATCTCTTCCTTGTTTTTGAAATAATAGTGCAGCAAACCGCGGCTGACCCCGGCCTCTTTTGCCACAAGGTTGATGGTGGTGCCGGCGTAGCCCTTCTGGGCCAAGATGGACCGGACGGCCGCCAGTATGCGGCGCGATTTTTCATCTGATTTTTTGGATTTAATCATGGGCTAACAATCGTGGGTTCAAAGATTCTGGGTTCAGAGGTTTTGGCTTTAGGGTTTAAACCTTTTAACCGGGAACCTTGAACGGGGAACCATTTCTTGACAACCACCTGCAATGTCATCTAAAAGACAGTTTGTTGGACGGCCAGCCAAATTTGTTAACAGTGCCCGCTGTCCGCGTCAAGAATTTTTCCTTGCAGGCACTGTGGCAATCATGAAATATTCTTAGCGATAACAATTGGAATAAAGGTTATTTGGTTCATGCGCACAGACAGCGAATACATCCAGAACACCCCGACGGTCAATGTGGCGGCCGTCACGCGCCGTATTGCGGCCACCCAGAAACAAAATGGAGAAATTCCGTGGAGTGAGGGCGACAAAACCGACCCTTGGGATCATGTCGAGGCCGCCATGGGTTTGACCATCGGCGGAGAATACGGACGCGCGCGACAGGCCTTTGAATGGATGCGGCGAATGCAACTGGAAGACGGCAGCTGGTATTCAGCCTATCGAAACGGACAGCCGGAAGACCGCACCCGGGACACCAACATGGCCACCTATATCGCGGTGGGGCTCTATCATTATTACCTTATCACGGGTGATTATGGCTATATCGACTCCATGTGGGAGACATTACAGCGGGCTATCGATTTTGCCCTGCCGTTCCAGCAGCCCGGTGGTGAGTTTTTCTGGGCGCAGAGCCCCGCAGGTATTGTTGAGCCGAAAGCGCTGTTGACTGGTTCCAGTTCGGTCTACATGAGTCTCAAATGTGCGGTATCAATAGCGATTGTGCTTGGGAAAGAGCACACTGCCTGGGTGCGGGCCATGGTGACCCTGAAAGCGGCCCTGGCCAATCGGCCGCACGCGTTCGACCAATCCAAATCCCGGTTTTCCATGGATGGATTTTACCCGGTCTTGAGTGGGGCGATCACGGGTGCGGCGGCCCATCAGCGCATCGAGGACTGCCTGGAGCGGTACTTTGTGGCGGGTCAGGGGGTGAAATGCGTTGATGACGAACCCTGGATCACTATTGCCGAAACCTCTGAGCTATGCCTGGCGATCGCTGCCGCCGGTGACCGGAACCGGGCGGCCAGAATATTCAGCCTGTTGCAGGATTACCTTTACGCGGATGGGTCCTACTGGTGCGGCTTTACCATTCCCGAACGAACCATCTGGCCGGAAGAGAAGGTTTCCTGGACCAACGCTGTCGTGCTCATGGCCGCGGACGCGATCTACCGGCTAACCCCGGCCGCCGGTCTCTTCGATCATGATTTCTGGAGAAATGCCGGACGTGCATACGAACTGCGCCGGGCTGCGGTGGGTGATTCAGGTACTTTCGTTCCGGCGGCCGTCAATTTCTAACAGGATTGGACATTGCGAAAAGACCATCGTCCATATGCAGTAAAACGGGCCTACCTCAAATTTCAGAAGTTCTACACCAATCGCTATATCCGGCCCCAGCTTGAGTCTTTGGGCAAGGGGTTTGCTTTCATGAAACCCTGGAATGTCCGCCTGTTCGGGACCCCTATCGAAATTGGGGATTACGCGACGGTCATTGCTGCTCCGGACAACAAGGTGCGCCTTTCCGTCTGGCCGGCGGCCAAAGGCTTGGGGCGTATCCTTATCGGCCGATACAGCCTGATATGCCCCGGAGTCCGGATCGGATCGGCCCACGCGGTGACCATCGGCGATAACTGCATGTTTGCCAGCAATGTTTATATCAGCGATTCGGACTGGCACGATATATACAACCGGGTCTCCATGGGAACCACGGCACCCGTGACGATCGAGGAGAATGTCTGGATCGGTGACAGCGCCATCATCTGCAAAGGGGTGACTATCGGTGAGAACAGCATTATCGGCGCTGGAGCGGTGGTTTCGCGCGATATCCCCGCCAATACCATTGCTGCGGGGAATCCGGCCCAGGTGGTCAAGGAACTCGACCCGTCTGAACAGATGACCAAGCGAGATCAGGTTTTTTCAGATCCGGCTCGTCTGGCCCGTGAGTTTGACATTCTCGATCGGGCGATGCTCAAGGACAATACGTTCCGGCATTGGCTGCGGTATCTCATCTCGCCCCGCAAAGACGATTAGAAACGGTTTCAAAGGGGGCCTTTTGGCCCAATCTCGGCGTTGGATGAAAACTTCAAATCCTCGAAATACACAAGTATTCCTACGATTTAAAGTTTGCATCCGCCTTGACCTTGAACCAGAATACCCCCTTTGAAACCGTTTCTAAACAATTTAAACAACCCATCTGGAGAAACGAAGATGGCTAAGAATGAAGAAAGTTCATGGCGGCAGAAGGTGGTTTCGGCTGAGGACGTGCTGGAACGAATCAGGCCCGGGATGGGGATTTTTCTCGGTACCGGGGCGGCCGAACCGCAGCTTTTGATCGAAACCCTGATGAAAGCCGAGGCCCCCAATCTCCAGGACCTGGAGTTGATCCAGCTGGTCAGCCTGGGCAGCGCCATTTCGCTGGATACGATTAAAAGCCACAAATACCGACTGAAGACTTTTTTTTCGGGGTGGGTGGCCGGTGATGCAATTGCCAGTGGATTAGTCGATTTGGTACCTGCCCGGTTTTCGGGAATTCCCCATCTCATTGCCTCCGGTGTCATCAATATCGATATTGCCTTTATCCAGGTAACGCCGCCTGACGATGCGGGCTATTGCAGCCTCGGTGTGGCTGTGGACGTTGCCCGGCAGGCCATGGACGAGGCTTCGCTGGTGGTAGGTGAGATCAATCCTCAGGTGCCGGTGACCTATGGCGACACGTTTATCCCGGTTTCCGATTTCGATCTTCTGGTGGAAAGCGACCGGCCGCTGATCTATTTTGACCGCTGGCCGCTCGACGAGGCCTTTGACCGGGTCGGCGAAAACGTGGCTTCCCTGATCGAAGATGGCAGCTGCCTGGGATTCTCTGTCGGCCCCGTATTTGAATCCCTTGGCCGGCATCTGGTGCACCGACGCAATCTGGGAATTCATTCGCCCTTTGTAACCGATGCGCTCATGGACCTGATCAAGAGTGGCGCTGTTACCAATCGTTACAAGGAAGTGTGGCGGGGTAAATCACTGGCGTCCTATGCCTTTGGAACGAAAGAAATGGTTCAGTGGTTGCACCGCAATCCTCTGGTGGAGTTCCAGGCCGTCGACAAGGTATGCAGCCCTTTGCAAATAGGTCGCAATAAACGCTTTGTGGCGGTTCTGCAGGCCAGGAAGGTGGATCTGTCGGGCAAAATTGCCCTGCATGTCAGCAAGGGCAACCTGGTAATGGGGCCCGGTGAAGTTGCCGATTCCCTGAACGGGGCCGAAATCTCGAGGGGCGGCAAAACAATTGTTGCCCTTACCAGCCGTAACTTGGAAGGAAAGTCCAATATTTTGATATCACTGGATGAATATCCTAACCAGTTGGGCCAAAATCACTCTCTGGACCTCATGGTAACCGAATACGGGGTGGCCAACCTTGCCGGTCGGACCATCCGTGAGCGGGCGCAGGCCCTTATCGATATCGCCCATCCCGACGACCGGCAGGCCCTGGTGGAGCAGGCCAAGGCGAAAAACATAATTTACAAAGATCAAATCTTTCTGGCCGATTCAGCCTATCTCTATCCCGAAGATGTGGCCACAGAGCAGATGTTTAAAAATGATACCAAGGTGCGCTTCCGGGCGATCCGGCCATCCGACGAAGAGCAGATGCGGCGGCTTTTTTACCGGTTTTCCGATGAGGCGGTCTATTATAGGTATTTTACGTCCATCAAGGCCATGCCCCATGCCAAGATGCAGTCCTATGTCAATGTGGACTATCGGGTGGCTCTTTCCATCGTCGGCCTGGCGGGCGAACCGGGGCAGGGGCGGATCATTGCCGAAGCTCGTTATATCAAGGCCGGCTCAAAGCCCTATGCGGATGTGGCGTTTGTTGTGGACGGTGAGTATGAGGGCCTGGGTATCGCGACTTTCATGCTGACCATGCTGGTAAAGCTTGCCAAGGACCGCGGCATCTTAGGCTTCACCGCCGATGTACTGGCTTCCAACAAAGGCATGATGCGAGTCTTTGAAAAAAGTGGTCTTTCGGTTGAAGCCCGCCTGGATGCGGGTGCTTATGAATTAACCATGCCCTTTAACACTGCCCAATCTGAGTAAAGGGGGGTCGTTGGAAATTCTACAAAGCCTGATGGGTCTGGCGGCCTTTGTAGGCCTGGCCTGGTTGATCAGCGAAAAACGGGGCAAGGTCAATATCCGGGTGATCATCGTCGGTCTGGTTATCCAGTTGCTGATTGGTGTGCTGCTGCTCAAGCTGCCCCTGTTCAGGGATTTTTTCCTGGCCTTGAACCGGATGGTGCTCTCCCTGGAGGAGTCCACCCGGGCCGGGACGGCCATGGTGTTCGGTTATCTGGGCGGTGGCCCCCTGCCCTTCGAAGAAAAATTCCCCGGATCCAGTTTTATCCTGGCGTTTCGAGGATTACCTTTGGTCCTGGTGATTAGTGCGCTTTCGGCCCTGCTCTTTTACTGGAAGGTCCTGCCGCTGGTGGTACGGGGGTTTTCACGCGGTATCGAAAAAGCCATGGGGCTGGGTGGCGCCGAGGGACTCGGGGTTTCGGCCAATATCTTTGTCGGCATGGTCGAGGCCCCCCTGTTCATCCGTCCTTACCTGAGTCAGATGACCCGCAGCGAACTGTTTACCCTCATGACGAGCGGGATGGCCACCATTGCCGGGACTGTGATGGTGCTCTATGCCAGCATTTTAAGCCGGACGATACCCGATATCATGGGGCACATCCTGACCGCCTCGATCATCAGCGTGCCCGCAGCGGTGCTTATAGCGAAAATCATGGTGCCGGAAACCGGCCGGCCCACTCCGGGAAATATAAAGATTCCGGAAGCCGCCAACAGTGCCATGGACGCCATTACCCGGGGTACGGTGAGCGGGGTGCAACTGCTTATCAACATCATCGCCATGCTGGTGGTTCTGGTGGCCCTGGTCCATCTCACCAACCTGATTCTGGGATTGCTGCCCGAAATGGGTGGCCGCGCCCTTACCCTGCAGCGGATTCTGGGGGTCCTGATGGCCCCGGTTGTCTGGCTCATGGGAATCCCCTGGGCCGAAGCGACGACCGCCGGCGCCCTCATGGGCACCAAGACCATTCTAAACGAATTTCTGGCCTATCTCGATCTGAGCAAGCTGCCGCCCGATGCACTGGGAGAGCGCAGCAAACTGATCATGACATATGCCATGTGCGGGTTTGCCAACCCGGGCAGTCTCGGCATCATGATCGGTGGTTTGGGCACCATGGCCCCGGAAAGGCGCGATGAGATCGTAGCCCTCGGCTTCCGGTCAATCGTAGCCGGCACGCTGGCTACCTGTATGACCGGCGCAGTTGTTGGACTGATCGGTTGATGGAAAATCTTTCCTGAAAGTTCGATTTTACGTATTATATTTGTTCAATACTAAAAAACATGGTCTTCAGGGCCAGGTCAGAGATATTTGGCTATGCCGGGGTAAGGGTTCCCAGGTGTTTAGGCTGAAGGCTCAAGACTGTTGGGTAGTTCCTCCCCATGATTGGAAATCATGGATGGGGCTGTTAGCTCTTAGCTTTTAGCTGAGATGCAAATATGGTTCGCTAATCGCTAAGAGCCAACTGCTAAAAGCTATATCACGAGGTTTTTCTTCGGCCTTCAGTCTTCAACCTAATCCCCTGAATAGAGCCCGGCCCGTTGGGCCAGGATTCTTTACTTACAACCGGCCACTTGCGACGCGCTTCACATCGATTGCCCGACTTGGTTGAAAAGGAGCTTGCCATCAATGAAAGTATACACCGGCAGCGGAGACAGGGGCAAAACCAGCCTGTTCAGCGGTGAACGGATTGCCAAAGATGATTTACGCATCAATGCCTATGGCGATGTAGACGAGTTAAATTCAGTCTTAGGGGGCCTGATTGCCGGTTTGCCGGAAGCGCTGGCCGCGCTGGTTGATGAGTTGACCCGGATCCAGTGTGACCTGCTGGATGTAGGTGCCTGGCTGGCCACGACCCCCGGGTCTGCCGCAGTCGAGATGCTGAACCCCTTTTCGCCGGAAAAGGTGACCTGGCTGGAGACTGCCATCGATCGGTTGGATGCAGACCTGCCACCCCTCAAAGGATTCATCCTTCCCGGCGGCCATCCTGCCGCGGCACAGGCCCATGTGGCCAGAACCGTCTGTAGGCGGGCGGAACGGCATGCGCACATGGTTACCCAGGGCCAGCAGGATGAATCAGCCAAAATGCTCCTGACCTATCTCAATCGCCTGTCTGACTATATGTTCGTGTTGGCCCGTTATTGCAATCAGCAAACCGACACCGCGGAAATCCTTTGGGAAGCGGTCCGGACGGAAGATGATGCGCCATGAGCCGCCGTTTTTCAACCCCGCTGCTTGCCCGTCAATGGCTCACAGACAACACGATTGAACTGCGTCTTGAGCGGCCCACGGAATTCGAATTCAATCCCGGTCAGTATATCCGCTTGTCCCTTGCTGATCTGGAACGGGATTATTCCCTGGCCTCCGGGCCGCACGACCCTGAATTGCGGTTGATTGTCCGTGTATTTCCCCAAGGTCGCGTATCAACCATTTTGAGCACGATTACGGACGGGACACCCTTGTCTTTCGTTGGCCCCATGGGGTACTTTATTTTTCAGGCCTCGGACCGAACCCCGGTCTTTGTGGCCACGGGTACCGGGGTGGCCCCGTTTGTCGCCATGAGCCGTGCCGGGATTAAAGATTATATTTGCCTGCACGGTGCCAAGGACCATCGGGGCCTTTTGTATCGCCAGGATTTGGAAAAGAATGCCTCGCGCTATGTACCCTGCCTGACGGAATTCGCCTCGCCCGACAATTCCGTATACGCCGGGAGGGTGACCGCCTATCTTGAGCGTCTCGATACCGGACGTGCTTACGATTTTTACTTGTGCGGCCATCAGGACATGATCCACGATGCGTTCGGGATCATCGATGATCGTTTTGCCGATTCGCACGTCCACTCAGAAGTCTTTTATTGACGCGGTGTTATAACCACTTATTTTAAGTACGAAGATCTTTTCATAAGATTTCATATTTTCCAACCCAATATCCTATAATGCTTGGAGGTCTGTAATGATTGATAAGAACGCCATATGCGCTACCATACGCGAGATCTATCCTGAAATAGGAGAATGCGGCATTGATCTTGACGTTGACTTTGATGAAAAAAACAGTGCCTGGACAGTCGAATTGAAAAAGGATGGCCGCGTCCTGAAAACCTTCATTGAAACGACGGATGCCGATGCCTGTATCACCAAGGAAAACTGCATCGGACTCGGGGTTGAAATTGCCCAATTGCAAGGGAATATCGAGCGAGGGGCGACTTAACGGACTCGCCGATCCTCTGCGCATTATAAAGGATGGGCATGCCCATCCTTTGGAACAATAGAAGGCCTGTGCCCTGATGGCATGCGGGCCTTTATTGGATATACATGAGCGCTGGCCGGTATGACCGGTGCCGTATTCATATAAAGCACGAAGGCTTGCCCCACTCAATTCAAGGGTGATCTGAAACGGCAATTCATCCGTTGAAAGTTCAAGGCGGACCCGCCGGGAACGAACGGCCCATTTGTCTCTAAGTGCTTGATATTAATATGGGTTGTTCTCTCACACCTCTTTACTTGCCAACCCACCCAAGCAAATAAATTTGCAAAACCTACCAATCTGTGCAATCAATATAGATTATATTTTCGGGCAATTAGGCGTTACCTGGTTTCCAGGGAGTGTTTCTCCGCATCAATCTTTCTGGAAATCAACTCAGCACCCCCCCAATAGACACAATTTTTCTGGCGGCTGCGACGAATCTTCTCAATAAAAAATTCGAACGGCCGATCTATACTTAAGAGTACCCCAAAAGGGACTGTTAGGTCCTGTCGAAATCATATGGGGCCATGAAAAGGCAAGGCGGCCGCAGAGGCTAAACCGGATGAAATGCCATTTTTCTGATGCGTTGAACCGGGCACCGGGCTCAGAAGCTGTTGAATAGCCTTTGTCGAGAGAACATATTTTTCAAACTGAAAAGGTGTTTACCCATGAAAAGCTCCTACTTTAGCTGCTTGTTCCACAGAATAACGGGACTACTGACCATGAAACCTTTGAAATCTACTGGAACGGTTTTGTTCGGAATGATGCTGGTCCTTACCTTCAGCAATGCGGCCAATGGCGGGACCGTTTCCAAGCGGGCGTTTATTGTCCACAGCTATGAGAGTAACCACGTTTGCGGCATTCCGCAGAGCAATGGAATTGAAAGTGTTTTACGCGAGCATTTTGGGAAAAATCTTAAGGTCAGATCGCATTTCATGGATACCAAGACAACCAACAGCACGCCCCCAAAAATGCAGGCGGAAGGCCGCAAAGTGCTGCAGGCCATAGAAGCATTCAAACCGGATATCGTATTTACCATTGATGACAATGCTTTCCGTGAAGTTGGCCTTTATCTGGTGGGCAAACCGTTTCCAGTGGTTTTTACAGGCATGAATGGCCAACCGGCCAACTATAGCAAGCGGGTGCCATTTTTGGACGATGGAATGCGCCCAGCGGCTAATATTACGGGGGTTTATGAAAAGCTGCATTTTCGGACCGCGCTGGACGTCATGCGGGGTGTAGATCCGCAATTGAAACACGTTGTAGCGCTGCTTGATAAAAGTCCAACCGGCAATGCCATAAGGGCCCAAATGCAAAAGGAACTCGAGGAGAATCCATCCAATACCCGGGTCACCTTCAAACAGGTTGGCACCCTCAGCGCATATGTGAATGAAATTGATAATATAAACCGGGATGATTCCATTCAGGCTGTGTATCCGGTTGTGCTCAGTATACAAAATGAACAGGGCGAGAGCATTGGGTTTCGGGATACGATTAAAATTTTCATTCAGAAATCTGAGAAACCGGGTATGGCGCTCAATTTCATGTTCGCCCGCCTGGGGCTTTTTGGCGGTGCGTCGGTGGATTTTGGTGCCATGGGGCGCCAGTCAGCGCAGATGGGTGCCAAACTGCTGGAAGGCGAAAACATTGGAAACCTATCAATCGAGACGGCTAAGGAATATTTGATTACTTTCAATATCGCCAGGGCCAGAATGCTCAACATTACTATTTCCGACGACATCATCGGCGCCGCGGTTATTTTTAACCGTATGGAAATATTACCGATGAGTGAACAGGGCGACACCCAGTTGGGTCAAACAATCCAATAACCACACGAATCGAACGACCCGCGTGTGGTTCGATCCAGAAAATTAATTATGACGACGGTTAATTTCAAAGACTCAATTGTTTTCAAGCTTTCCATTGCAATTCTCTTTTTACCTGTCCTTTTCACCATGGCAGGCTTTTTTCTTTTCCAGCAAATCGAATCCCGCCGAATCAACCGCTTTTCTGAGATAAAGTTGCAACAACTCGAGAAGGTGACCCAGGCGCTGATGGTCAATTACAAGGAAACCTTCAAGGAAAGAACCCTGCGCCTGGCATCCGACAATCAAATTATTGTGCCGTATAAGCTCAACGTTCACTTTCAGCTCAAAGAGCACCTCGCGATTTTACATAGGCAAAATAAACTCGAATTCCTCGCTGTGATCACGCCGAAGGGAAAAGTGGTTGCCTCTGCCGGGGAGACCCATTTCAACGATATTCAGGCAACCAGCTATCTGCAAGAATTCAACTCGGCGCTGGCGGCATCGAACAGCACTTTTTTCTGCGCGCTACCCTCAAGGCAGCTGGGCATCGCCTCACTGACGCCGGTATTATCCGGACGCAAGGTCATTGCGGTTCTCTATTTGGCCAAACCAGTCAGATTGGAAGCTGCTTTTTACAACTGCGTATTGATCAGTCATACGCGCATACAATCGGTGAGCAGTAATGCGAATTTTTTAAAGGCGCTGGTTCCAGAGGTAACCGCCAATGACGAATTTGCGCGCGTGAAATTAGCCAATGAAGAGCTTTTCGTTTCGAAGCTCCCCATCCCCGGTTTTGTAGATCCGGACTATTATATTGTGGCAGGCTATGATGAGGGGCAGACATTTGAAGAAAAAAGAGAAATTGCCAGGTTCGCCGGTGCTCTTAGTCTGGCCGTTTTTTTGTTGATGGTGTTGTACGCCATTATCTTAAGCAAACAGATGACCAAGCCGATATCCCGCCTTGTCGATATTTCCAACGCGATTTCATCAAACAACAATGATGTCGAATGGTTAAATCCTCGAAAAGATGAAATTGGCATTTTGAGTGAATCTCTCAAAACCATGACGGCCGCTTTACAAAGCACCATCCAGGAACGCCTGCATGCCGAAAATGAGTTAAAGGAGAGCGAGGACAAGCTGCAGAGCATATTCAAGGCCGCACCCACTGGAATCGGCTTTGAAAAAGGTCAAACCCTTGAAATTGTGAACGAAAGACTCAGCGAAATTACAGGGTATACCGCACAAGAATTGATCGGCAAGAACGACCGGCTGCTCTACCTGGATGAGGATGAATATGTGCGCGTCATAAAATTAAAAGATTCGCAGCTTAGAAGCAGTGGGACCGGTACGGTGGAAACAATTTGGCGGCGCAAAAATGGTGAAACGATAAATGTCCTTTTAAGCGCAACCCTTTTAGACCGAATGGACCACACGCGGGGCGTTGCTTTCACCGCTTTGGATATAACCGATCTGAGGAAAAAGGAATCGGCCTTGTCGGAAAGCGAGCAAAAATACCGGTCCACCATAGATGCCATGAAAGACCTCGTTTTTGTCTGCTCTCAAGATTATAAGATCGAATATATGAATGCCGCCATGATTGAGAAGATCGGTTACGATGCCACCGGCGAAACGTGTTACAACGTCATCGATAACTTTATGGAAAAATGTACCTGGTGCCCTGGCGAGAAGAACGAGGCCGGCGAATTCGGCGAGCAGGATATTGAGAGCCCCAAAGATAAGCGCACCTATCACATTTCCCACACCCCCATTGTTCACGCGGATGAGACCTTTTCAAAAATGGCGGTTTTTAGGGATACCACTGAATTGAAAAAGATGGAACAAAGGCTTCACCAGGGGCAAAAGATGGAATCCATCGGAACCCTGGCGGGGGGGATTGCTCATGATTTCAATAACATTCTATTTCCAATTCTGGGGTACACGGAATTGCTGCTGATGGAGGTGGCTGAAGACAGCCCCTTGAGAAACAGCCTTTTGGAGATTCTGTCCGGGACGACACGCGCCAGAGAGCTGGTAACCCAGATATTAACGTTTAGCCGCCAGACCGAGCATGAGCTCAAACCCGTTAATATCTGTCTTATTGTTGAAGAAGCCTTGAAGCTTATTCGATCGTCGTTGCCATCTACCATCGCCATTAATCAGGTTATCGATCATACGTGCGGAAAAGTCATGGCGGATGCAACTCAAATTCACCAGGTGGTCATGAATTTGGTGACCAATGCCTACCATGCGATGCTGGAGAAAGGTGGACGCCTGACCGTCAGTTTGAAGCAGATGGGGCTGCCGGATAAGGTTCTGGATGGTTCCCTTCCAAATCACGATACGTATGTCTGCCTTTCAGTGGAAGACAGGGGCACGGGAATAAAGCCGGCTGTCCTGAGCCGGATATTCGACCCGTATTTCACCACAAAAACAGCGGACAAAGGCACCGGTTTAGGGCTGGCGGTCGTTCATGGAATTGTCGAAGAACACGGTGGGTTCATTCAGGTCAATACGGAAATGGGAAGCGGTACCGAGTTTCAGGTGTTCCTACCGGTTCTAAAAGCAAGTCCCAATATTACGCCCAAGGCTACCCAGCAGCCCCTTGAAAGGGGAAATGAGCATGTCCTTCTGGTAGATGACGAAATCGGTATCGTGCGAATGATTAGACAGATGCTGCAGGCAATGGGGTATCAGGTGACGGGCTGCACAAATAGCCTGGAAGCATTGCAGATTTTCAGTGACAAACCGGAGACGTTTGATCTCGTAATTACGGACATGACCATGCCGAACCTGACCGGAGATCAATTGTCCCTGAAATTGATGGAGATCCGCCCGGAGATTCCGATTGTCCTTTTAACCGGGTTCAGTGAAACGATTTCCCGCAACCAGGCTCTGAGTATCGGAATCAAAGAGTTTCTAATGAAACCAGTGGATATGCAGAGCCTGACCACTGCTGCACGCAAGGCCCTGAACAAGCAATTGCCGGTTAACTGAAAGGCAGATGGCTGAAGGTGAAAACCACGGAGTCGGGTGCCCGGAGTCAGGCGTCGGCATAACTCCCCTCCCTTGACGGGAGGGGCTGGGGGAGGGTGAACAATCCGTCAAGTAGATATTGTGAATGACTTCGAGGCCGTTTCATCATCACACCCACCCGGCCTCCCCCTTCAAGGGGGAGGAGTAATTGAGGCAAACTGCTGCCAGAGGTCGGTAATCGGTAAATAGCGTGCCGGGAATCAGGCGTCCGGGGTCAGTAAACACTCCCCTCCCTTGACGGGAGGGGTTGGGGGAGGGTGAAGGTCAGCAGCGTATCACCCTCCCGGCTTTGACATCTCGCAGGTATGCGCCGTCCTGGACAACCTGCTGCCCATTCAAGTAGACATGCCGGATCCCTTCCGGTCTATCTGCCGGCTTTTCAGGATCATCATAATTGTAAGCCACGGTTTCGGGATTAAAACAGACGATATCCGCGGCTTTGCCTTTTTGCAAAGTCCCTGTGTCTTTCAATCCAAAGCGCTCCGCCGATGCGCCCGTCATGCGGTGGACGGCATTTTCCAGGGAAAACAATTCTTTATCGCGCACATAGGACCCCAGGATACGTGGGAAGGTGCCCACGCCGGCCGGATTGGGAAATCCAGCGGCTTTGACCAGAGCGTCGGTTTCGAACAGGCAATAGTCTTTTTCCAGGACCTTTTCCAGAGCCGCTTCATTGTCGGGATCGCCACTGTAGGTGTGAAACAGCATCAGGCTGGCTCCGTTGCTTTTTTCCGCCAACCGCAGCATGGCCTCGAAAGGCGAGCAGCCCCATTGGCGGGCCACGGCCGGCAGGCGCAACCCATTGATGTCTTCGTACTCCTCGAGGGCCGCATCCATGACCTGAAAGTCTTCATACCCGAAACCCAACAGTTTGAAGCCGATGGCCAATTCCAGCTTCAACCTTGCTCGGAGCAAAGAACTGGAAAAGGCCCCGGGCATTTTTTCCAGGAACCAGAAAGGGATCGCGGCCAGGATGGTGGTGTTGCCGCAGGTATAGGGAAACGCATCGATCATCACATCCAGGCCTCTGGCTCGGGCGGCTTCCACCAGTTCCAGACATTCCTCCGCTGTTTTCCAGCTGTTGCGGCCTACAAAGATGAAGTGTGACAATTGCAGCCGCATCCCGGTCTCCTCCGCCAGTGCAATGGCCTCCTTGAGTGCGCGGACATTGTGGGCTGACAGGGTGGTCGGCGGATAGCAGGGTGACATTTTTGAGTAGGCTTTCAGGTGGATGGTGACCGGTTTGCCGGCCTGGACCGCCGCCTGGCAGAAGGCGGCCAATTCTGCCTTGGACGAAAACATACCCGGATCGTATCCCAGCCCGAAGCTGAGGCCGCAGGCCCCTTCATCCAGGGCCCGGCGTGCATTGGTCAGGCTATCGGCCAGGTCCGCTGGTGGCATTTCGCCGCGGTCAATCTGGCTGGTAACGTAACGGACAGCCGCATGCCCGACCAGTTCGGCCAGGTTGACAATACTCCCGCTCTCCTCGATATGGCCCAGGTATTCGTCCATAGATTCCCAGCGGTATTCAAAAGGGCCGGCTTTGAGGATTGTGCACAGAAGCTTGGTCCGGGCAATTGCCCCTGCGGTCATCGGGGCCGGCGAAAACCCACAATTGCCGGCCACGACCGTTGTAATGCCCTGTTCCACGAGGCATTTTAGCACCCGTGGATGCTCTTCCCAGGGCAAAACCCAGTCGGCATGTGAGTGCATGTCGAAGAACCCGGGGGCGATCACCAGCCCTTCGGCATCGACGACTTGGTCGGCCGCCGGCACCGCTTCCACGGCTGAAATGATATCTGTAATCCGATCATCTTCCACAAGGACACTGCCGACAATGGCCGGTCGGCCGGTGCCGTCTACAATAGTTCCGTTTTTGAATAAGGTCGTGGCCATTTCATCTCCAGTCCAATGGTTTTCTAAATGTGAATACCATGACATGATGACGTATAAAATTTTTCGCACATTTGAGGCGGTGGCCTCGATATGGTTAAATAAAGGTTGCGAGACCAAACATTTAGCCAGGGAAGGAGGCCACCATGTCCGACAGTGTATCGAAAAA
>Ga0126332_10000149_pt1 | contig 28520 bp, 25 predicted proteins | sample InaspJWI42metaG_FD_94482 | JGI IMG/M metagenome (GOLD analysis project Ga0126332, IMG submission 94482) | Marine gutless worms symbiont microbial communities from Oahu, Hawaii - Inanidrilus sp. 2 OAHU.JWI-42 metaG | ecosystem: Host-associated > Annelida > Digestive system > Unclassified...
ATTGGAATCTGACCCTATCGCAGTTGGCCATCTTCTTTGAAGGCCGGCTTGATGCTGCACTCGATCTGTGATCTGATGGATCGAGTGTTTTTACGTTGACACAAAATTCTGAACAGTCTCAAGGATGCCGCTTAACTGGGGTGTATCAAAAAGCTTGACCACGTCATTACTCCCCCGCGCCTACATAACCGACATGCGCACTCAATGGTAAAATACCTATGGAATGCCGCGCGATTAAGGAGACGAATACATGGAAATCGAAAATCATCTGTTAAAAGATTGCGATCAGCAAAATTCGCCCAACCGCGGCGGCAAGTTTGCCGAGGGTGCGCCGGACACAATCATTATCCACTACACCGCGGGCAGCTCGGCGGAATCGTCGATCCGAACCTTGAGCAACCCCAACGTCAGGGCTTCGGCGCATTTGGTCGTGGGCCGCGACGGTGCAATTACGCAATTAATTCCCTTCGATACCATCGCCTGGCATGCGGGACGAAGCTCCTATCAGGGGCGGATCGGCTTTAACAAGTACTCGATCGGTATTGAAATAGATAATGCCGGCCGCTTGACCAAAACCGGTGACAAATACAGCGCCTGGTTTGGGCGTAAGTACGAGGCCGACGAAGTGATCAAAGCGGTGCACCGTAACGAGTCCAGGCCGGGTTACTGGCACGCTTATAGCGAGGAGCAGATAAGTGCGGTGCAGGAAATCTGTGCAGCTCTGATCGATACTTATCCGATCGGCATGATTCTCGGGCACGAGGAGATTTCGCCCAAAAGAAAAGTCGATCCGGGTCCCGCGTTTCCGCTGGACAAGCTGCGCGATCGCATGTTTTTGGCCGATCGTTCCCAGGAAGACGAGGATGAACCCGATATCGAGGTCAGCGGTACCGGATTGGTCACTGCATCCAGGCTCAACATTCGCGAGTCTTCGCACGGTAATGCCAGGCTCGTGGCGTCGCCATTGACAAAAGGAACGCAGGTAAAAATACTGGGCGAAAGCGACGGTTGGTATCAAGTCCAAACAACGGCTACGGGATGGGTTAAAAAGGATTACATCGCAACTTAGGGAAGCTTCGAATTGTTCGGAGTTTCCTTAGATTTAATTCGGGCGATCGGTATTATTTTAGGGCGCTGCTCGAAATCGCGGGGGGATTGATGACTGACAGTTTATACAATATCGATGCGCTGGAGCAGGGCGTTAGCAGACAGCTGACCGACGGCATGTCGACCCGGGTATTCCCGGGCGAGAATGCCATGATCTCGGTGGTACGCATCGACCCGAATACCGCCGGCAGCCGGCATTCGCACCCGCAGGAACAATGGGGTTTGTGTATTCGCGGTTCCGGTGTTCGCTGGCAGGATGGCGAGGAATTCGAGGTTAGCGCGGGCGATTTCTGGCGCACCCCGGGCGGCATCGAGCATGGTTTCAGCGCGGGGCCGGACGGTGCCGTTATCTACGACGTGTTCGCGCCGCCGCGCGCGGAATATTTATTGGGTGGCAGTGGATTTGCGGCGACTATCGAGCGGGCGGATTAACCCCGGCGAGAGATATTCGCCGATACCGGCGTGCAGCTTGGCTGCACGCCGGTATCGGGAAAAAGTTATTTTTAGTTTAACGAATGACCAGCACCGAGCATTTGGCATGGCGCACGATCTTGGCCGCGGTCGAACCGAGGAAATAATCCTGTAAACCCGGTCGGTGCGAAGCGATGATAATCAAGTCTGCATTTTTTCTTTCTGCTTCGTCGAGAATCGTGTTGTAGGAATGGCCGGTGCGGATTTTGACCTTCATTTTCCTGCCGGCAGCGGTGGCGATGGCCTTCAACTCGCTGCGAGCTTCTTCCAGCGATCTTTCGATGATATCTTCGGGGATCGAGACTGCGGCCCAGTTGGGAACCTCCTCTACCACGTAGAGCAAAATTATTTTCGTGTCATCTTGGGCGTGATTGATCGCGAAATCGATCATCGACTTGCCTTCCTCCACGTGAGCCAGATCGATGGGTACCAATATTGTCTTGTACATTTTTGTCATTCCCCTAGGTTAACGGATCGCGCGGTTTCGTCTCGCGCGTGACACAGTGTAACTATGATCGCATCCTGCGGTCTACTCATTGACAAATATCAAGCGTACTATTCGCTCGCGATGGTGACTTTGACCGACAATCCGGCCGGGATTTTACCCTCGGTGGTAAACTTGATTTGCAGGGTCGTAGCCGGATGATTATTGCTGCCGCTAGTGACTTGCCTGCCGATACCGCTAACCTGACCTTCGAATTTCTGCTTGCCAAAAATCATGCTGGCCTTGCGATTCAGCAAATTTTCGCTCCATTGCTCGAGTGGCAGTAATGCATTGACCACCATCGATTGGTTGTCGACCAAGGTGAGCAATGACGGATCGCCGGCTCGGGTATTGACGTATTGCCCGGGGCGCGCCTCGATCGCGAGTACTATGCCGGAAATCGGTGCACTGATATTAGCCTGAGACAGGTTGTATTCCGCCCGCGTCAGTTTTGCGCGGGCAGCCTGTAGTTCGGCTTGCGCGATCGCATGGTTTTGCTCGGCATTTTGCAGCTCAACCAGGGCGAGCGAATCGCGATCAAATAACTCTTGCGCCTTTTCCAGTTCGGTTTGCATTTTAGCCACTCGAGGCGCCAGCGCAGCAGCTTCGGCCCTGGCCTGGTCCGCGCCGGTCTGCAAACGAGTGGTCTCCAGTGTTAACAGCAGTTCACCGCGGCTGACTTGCTGCCCGGCGGTGACCATTATTGAATCGACGCGGGCACTTACGCTGCTGTTCAAATCCAGGCGTTGCGCAAAATCGGTGTGGCCGTCCAGATCGATCGCAATCACCGCCGGCGATCCGAAAACGAGCAATAGGGTCAGCAGGAATCGCATGTTGATCTCCGGTTTAGTGGGACGAGTGGCTCAGAAATTCGCTGCCGACCAGTGTGGCCAGCCGTTGGAAAGCCAGTTCGAAGGCGTAGAGCGTTTGCAAGCGCCGGCCATTGCTGCGTGAGTACAGCACCATCGAATCACCGAGGTCCGATTTAAATTCGAGTTCGTATTCGGCGCGGCTGCGGTCCAGATACCTGTCACGGTAATCCTGCTCGATGGCATGGCCCTGCAGTTTCAATCGAAGTTGCTGAATTTTCTGCCACAACTCGAGCACTTCGAGGCGTAGCTGCGAACGCGACTGTTGTTCATCGCCCAGCGCGAGCCGATGTTTGGCCTGCGCCAGATCGACCTTATCCGACGCGGCCGCCGAGTAGATCGGGATTTCAAGGTAGAGGCTGGCGCGCCAGTCGTCGCGCAAGCGGCTATCACGTTCGTAGCTGGAGACTTCGAGTTCGAGATCCAGACTCGCATTATTGAATGATTCGGCGATCCCGATGGCCGCCTGGGCGGCCCGTGCCTTGGCGCCGGCGAGGCGTGCCTCGGGACTGTGGCTCAACGCTTGGCCAACCAGGGCTTCAAAATCCTCGGGTAGTCTGCGCTCTAAATCGATGCGCGGGATCTCGAGATCGGAGGACAGCTGATCGGGATAACCCATGGTCTCGGCCAGTAGCGCACGCGTCGAGCGCTGCCGTTGCATCGCCTGGGAGCGCTGTTGGCGAATCAGCTCGTATTCGGATTGCAGACGCAGTACTTCGATTTCCGGAACCAGGCCGAGCTCCTGGTCCTCGAGCGCGTTGTCATAGCGGATAAACCCGATCGCGAGTGCTTCGTTTTCACTGACGAAATCGTTGTCTGCGTTGAGCACCGCAAAATAGCGTTGCATGATGTCCAGCCGGCGCCGTTCGATGATTAAATGTTTCTGCTGCTCGAGCGCCTGCAATTGCAGCGTCAGGTAGGTCTCGCGCGATTTCTGCAAGCCGAAATCGTACAGTGGCTTGGAGACGATCAGGCTCGCCGCATTGTCGCCTTCATCGTCGCCGGGTAACGCGGCGTCGGAGCTGCCGACTTCGCGTAATCTGCCTTTCAGGTCGATGCTAAAACCGTATTCCCCCTGTTCGATTCCCAGTTCTGCCCGCAGCGCCAGTAACTGCTGATCGAGGCGAATCATGTCGAAATGAGTCGGGTTGGCGGCAGTTTCGAGCGCGGCTTCCAGGGTCAGGGGTTCGGGTAGCGGGGCGGCTTGTGCCGCCGCCAGAGGTAGCCAGGTCAGCGACTGCAAAAATGCCGATCGAGTATATGCGGTTAAGGTCATTGTCTCGATTGGATCTCCGGTTCAATCAAGCGCAGCGCCGAATGGCGCTGCGGCTAGCGAAAGCTTCAAAGCGTTTTTTTCTTTTTCATTCGTTTGTAGCGGGCGAATTTTATGCTGCGCCCCGACTCGTCTTTTTGCAGATAGACTTGGTTGACGATGTACTCGCCCATCCAGATAAATTCCTGCATCCCCGAGGTTGCGCCCACGTACTTGAAGATACGATTGCCTTCGAGGTCGTAGAAGGCGAGCAGGGGCGTCGCGCGCACCCGATTCTTGCTGGCAAACTCTTTTTGCGTGGTATCGGCACCGTCGAAATCGACGATATCGATGTCGCCCTCGATGTCGATGGTCAGCGAATGAAAATGCTGTTTGAAAAACGCCTGGACTTCAGGCTGGTTGAGCACGGTTTGTTTCATGCGATGGCAAAACGGGCATTCATCCATTTCGAAGAAAACGAAAACGCCTTGTTTCCCCTGTTCGCGGGCGATTTCGAGCTCTTCGCTCAGATCGCCCAGGGATTGTTCGAAAAAGAATTGGAGCGGATCCCGTGGGCTTGCCGCCAGGACCAGGCCCGGAAGGGCCCACAAAAGAACTGCGAATGCGAGAAGCTTTCTTGCCATCGTCGAAGTTGATTTAGTTCAGGCCGTCCAGCTTCCCATTTTTGCATTCGCTTTTCAATAAGCAGATTACTGCTGTGCCGGTGGTTGCGCCGGTGTCTGAGGTGTCATCATGCCGGTCCAGGCGTTCGGATCGAACCAGTTGAAGCTGGCGTTCGGGTTGGTATAGCTGGCGCTGGTGGTGCCACCCGGAATATACGCGTTAGGATTCATCCAAGACATGTAGGTGTTCGGATCCATGAAGACCTGGTAGTTGGCCGGATTCATCGGTTGCATATAGGTGCCGGGGTTCATGAACTGCATGTAAGCCATCGGGTTCATCATGTTCATGTAAGTCGCCGGATTCATATAGGCGCTATAGGCGGCCGGGTTCATCCACGCCATCATGTTGTTCGGATCCGCGAACTGCATGTAAAACTGCGGCGTCATGAATTGACCATAAGTGGCCGGATTCATGAATTGGTGATAATTCATCGGGTTCATGAAAACGGTGTAACCTTCCGGACGCGCCAGGTTCATTTGCTGGACGTTGGGAACGCCGGTATTCATCATGCCCATCCACGCGAACGGATTCATCATATCGGCCGACGGTACCGGGGCGGTTGCCGCGGGTTCTGCCGCAAATACGCTACCGCTCCCCAGGCCCAGAGCGAGTACTAATGGAACTATAATTTTCTTGATCATGGTTAAATCCCCCTAAAAATGAGTCATCTATTGTATTAGGAAAATCTAATATACGAATATATATTCTGGGATAGATTGTAGGGTAATTAGGTATATACCTTGCCCGGAACCGAAATTTTAGGGAATTTCAGTTGCAGCCCCGATTAGGCATAATACGTCTATCCAATCAACTCGGGTGCAATGAAAACGATAATCGACAAACCTTTCGGCCTGCTCTCGCTGTTCGCCAGCTTGCTGGGAGTCGAGCTATTTGTGTTATACCTGCTGGCCGATAGCGGTTTGTTGCCGGCGCTGCTGGCCGAGGATTATAGTTTTATCTCGCGCGCTATTCTGGTGCTATACCTCGGCGCCAGCCTGCACGTGTTGCTGGTTTCATATTACCTGTCGCTCGAGGGCAATGACCTCAATTCGAATGTTCCACGGCGGGCGACGAAGAGTAATGTGCAACGCTATTTCTCATTGTTGCACGGCGCGAACGGGGGGCGGGAAGAATCGGGTGAACTGCTGATCGACGTACTCGACGGGCGCTGCCGCGGCCGCTACCGGTTTGGTTACGTGATTGCGGACCTGATGTTGAAGCTCGGGTTGCTCGGCACCGTCATCGGGTTCATTTTCATGCTGGGCGCGCTGGTCGAGCTGAACAGTATCGATATTACCGTGATGCAGCGGTTGCTCGCGCAAATGAGCGGGGGCATGAAGGTTGCGTTGTTTACGACCCTGACCGGAATGAGTTGCGGGGTATTGCTGAATATCAAATACCAGCTGCTCGATTGGAGTGTCGATAACCTGCTCGACGACGTGCGCGAACAAACCTATCGATATACAACCCGATGAGAGCCGGCCGCCATAACCACCAGCTTTCGGATCCCTTCACCGACTTGCTGTTTAATACCTTGCTCGGTTTCACGATGTTGTTCTTTATATCGATTATATTTATGAATCCGATCGCGAAACTCGGCAACATCAACTACAAGGCCGAGTACATAATCACCGTGATTTGGCCCGAGAATCAGCCCGACGACCTCGACTTGTGGGTGCAGGACCCCTACCTGGAGACCGTTTCCTATCTGCGCAAGGAAGCCGGCTGGCTGCATCTCGACCGGGACGATCGCGGTGATTTGAACGATACGGTGACGATTAACGGTGAAAAGGTAGTGCACCCGATCAACCAGGAAGTGGTAACCATTCGCGGCATTATTTCCGGGGAGTACATCGTCAACCTGCACTACTACGAATCACAAAGTAAACAGCCGGTCACAGCTAACGTCAAGATAGAAAAGGTCAACCCGGTATTGCGGCTGGTTTTCATCGATCAATTGACGCTGGAACGGGTTGACGACGAAAAAACCGTGCTGCGCTTCGAACTCGACGGTAATGGCGATATCGTCGCGATGAATAAACTGTCCAAGATACTGACGCCATATCGCCTGGATCCCAAGCAGTTACAGCCGAATTCGGAGCCAGGGCTATGACGGTTTCTATCGTCGGGTTGGCGCTGGCCTATGTCTTGCTGATATTGCTGGTGCTGTTGGCAGTCCTGAAAAGCGAAATCGGCGCCGGATTGAAACTGTTGCTGGTGGTGCTGTGCTGCGGCTTTTACCTGTGGCATTACCACGCCTTGCAGCGCTATCCGGGTTGGCCCGCGGAGGAAGATTTGCCGCGACGTTTCGAACTGGTCAGTAGCCTTAGCGTCGAACCCGATCCAAAGAACGGTGAGGCGGGCGGTGTTTATCTCTGGGTCAGGGACCTCGACGCCGCAAGCGCGCTTCCCCGAGCTTATCGCTTGCCCTATCGAAAGATCCTGCACCGCAAGGTCGCCGACGTTCAGCGCCGGCAGCAGGAAGGGGCGCGATTCGTGGGTTCGCCGGGAACACCAGCTGCGGGCAAGTCCACCAGTATCGAATTCGAAGCGGTACAGCGCGACACGGGATCGCACAAGTCGTCGCTGCAATAGATCAGGTCAATTCATTTATAACGACGATGAACTCGTATCGCAGTCATTTCTCGAGGGTGACCAATCTTTCCGGCAGCGTTTCACATGCCGGGCCGGTCGTTTCATGAATCCTGCTGATCGACCCGCAGCATGATGTAGCTGCCGTAAAAATAGGGCGAATCCAACATTTCGCGATTTGCCCGCCGTAACATTTGCCGAGCGCTCTGCCGGATTTCCGGATTCAGGCCGGGGACCGTAACGGCGACTCGCAGCCACAGCGTCATCGGTGAGTAAAACACCAGGTCGGGAATAACCCACTTGCCCGGCGCAATCGGGATCAAGGAGCGCGATTTTTGCTGCCAGCGATCGTTTTTCAAAAACAGCGCATGCGCGTTTTCGGTTAAATTCCGGGCTATTTCGATTGCTGGTTTTTTATCGAAACGATTGCCGTAGTTGAGGAAGGCGTGCGCGACCTGGGCATAGTCTTCCAGCACCGCGTCGGCGACATCGGCATTCCCCGCGAAGCGAATCAGCTCGCCGTGCCGGTAGAATTCGTTTTTCATGTTCTGAAACAGGGCATCGGCCGGCTTGGCGAAGCGCTTATCTATGTCCGCCGCGAGAGTGAGCGCATCGAGCACCATCGCGTTCCAGCCGGCCAGACGTTTGTTGTCGGCGGGCATGCTGCGGCTGTCGCGTTGTCGTAATTTGGCGAGGATGCGGGCGTTACGTTCGATATTGCCGGATGCCGTGGGCCCGTGCAAGGCCGCAATCAGGAATTCTTCGGTATTGGCCTCAAACTGACCCTGAGCCGCCAGATATTCCACTTCGTCCCTGGTCAATCGGCTTGCCAGTTGTTCGCGTGTCCACAGGTAGGCGCCCCCTTCCTTGTCGTCGCGATCGACGGCTGACAGGCTGGACATATAGCCGCCTTCGGGGTGTTTCAAATAGGTTTCGACAAAATCCAATGTTCGTGTCGCGATGGCGGCATATCCCTTGTCCGGCCACAGCCGGTGCGCTTTGAGGTAGAGCAGCGCCAGCTGGGCATTGTCGTACAGCATTTTTTCATAATGCGGAGTTTGCCAGTCGGGATCGGTGGTATAGCGAAAAAAGCCGTCGTTGACATGGTCCAGCAGATTGTTCGCCATCATTGCGTGCAGAGTTAACTGAACGAAGTCGGCGACATCCCGATCGAGTTCCCGATCGCGGCTGATAATGTTCAGCAGTGTATCTAGCTGGGGCACGTTCGGAAACTTGGTCGTGTTGCCAAACCCTCCCAACATTTCGTCCGCCGCCAGCATGGCTTGTGAGACAAAAGCATCCGCCAATTTTTTTGACGGTATCTCCGGGGCCAGGAATGCCTGGTTTTCGAAGTCCTGCATCTGCGTCAAAAAGAATTTCTGCGCGGAGACGGAAATTTCCGCATGCTTATCGCGCCATTCGCTCTCGAGTTGTTGCAGCACATTGGTGAAGTTCGTCGGCGGTAAATAAGTGAATCCGGTAACCGGATATCCATCCGGGGTCAGGAATACGTTCAACGGCCAACCCGCCGAGCCGCGGATTTTTTCGACGAAACTGATCAGGCGTCGATCGAGATCGGGGTCGAGCTCGCGATCGACTTTGACCGCGATGTAGCTGCGGTTAAGCAGGTCGGCGATGGCCTGGTCGCGGTAGCTCTCGCGTTGCATGACATGGCACCAGTGGCATGAAAAATATCCGATCGAGACCAAAATGAGACGATTATCGGCCTTTGCCTGCGTGAATACTTCGCCCTGCCAGGTTTTCCAGTCGACCGGGTCTTCACCGTGCAGGGCGAGATAGGGCGAAGGATGTCCGCGCAACTGGTTGGCGGCTAGCGCGCCGCCGCCAGCGCTCAACATCAGGAGCGGCAGTAAGATAAACCATAAAAAGCGCGAATGAGGCATCAGTTGTCCGATATCAATAAGATTTCTACAAAACGCAAAATACTACCTCCATGGTAATATTGAAAGTATATTAGAAAATACTAATATACTTTCAATCACACAACATCCCTAAGCGGGGGCCGCGTATGCGCAGGTTAGTAATTAGTTTAATTTTATTCGGAGGCCTGGTATCGGCGACGGCCAGCACCGCTGAAACACTGCAAACGGTGACCTCCATGCGCGTGTCGATGCCGCTGCAGTATCGCTTGGACGGCGCCGTCGAGGCGCGTCAGCAAGCCACTTTATCTGCCGAAGTCGCCGGTAAGATAGAAGCCATTTATTTTGACGTCGACGATTTTGTCGAACAGGGCGAAGTCATTCTGCGGATACGCGACCTCGATTATCGTGCGCGCCGGCAACAGGCCGGCGCGGCGCTCGATGAAGCCGACGCGAATCTGCAAGACATGCAACTCGAATTCAAGCGCAATCAGGATTTGCGTCGGCAGAAGCTGATTTCGCAGGCGGTGTACGACAAGGCCAGGGCCAATCTCAAGGCCGCCAAGGCGCGCCAGACGTCGGCCGCGGCCAGCCTGGCTCAGGCCGACGAGCAGATGGAGCGAACCGTATTACGGGCCCCTTATAGCGGGGTCGTGGTGGCGCGTCATGTCGAACCGGGTGAGGCGGTCAAGCCCGGTCAGCCGATTATGACCGGTTACGGGTTGGGAGAGTTGCGGGTGACGGCGCAGGTGCCGCAGTCGTTGATCGGCGGCTTGCGTCAGTATCGCAGTGCAGAGGTGATTTTACTCGAAGACGGGGTTTCGTTGAAAGTCGCGAAAATTACCATCCACCCGTTTGCCAACCCGCGCAACCATTCCTTCCCGGTGCGCCTCGACTTGCCCGCGACGGAGATCAGGTTATATCCGGGAATGCTGGTCAAGGTTGCGCTGACCATCGGCAGCACCGAGCGTTTGATGTTGCCGCGGCAGGCGTTGGTATCGCGTTCGGAAGTCAACGCCGTCTACGTAGTCGATGCAGACGGCAAGTTGTCTTTTCGCCAGGTACGCCCGGGTAATCGCTATGGCGAGCAGGTGGAAATACTGGCGGGGCTCGATGCCAACGAAATCATTGCCCTCGATCCGGTACGCGCCGGGATCGAACATAAACGCCAGCTGGATGCCGCCAGATGAGTAATTCCCTGGGTCCGTCCGGGTGGGTGGCGAAGTCATTTCTGCAGTCTGAAATAACGCCGCTGCTGGCGCTAATAGGATTGCTGCTCGGCATTTTTGCGGTGCTGATTACGCCGCGCGAGGAAGAGCCGCAGATCGATGTCACCTTTGCCAATGTATTTATCCCTTTCCCCGGGGCCACGGCCTACGAGGTGGAGCAGGTAGTCAGTACGCCGGCCGAGCAGGTACTGTCCGAAATCACGGGCCTCAAGCATGTTTACTCGGTATCGAAACCCGGCATCGCCATCCTAACGGTGCAATTCGAAGTCGGCCAGGATCGCTCGCAGGCAATCGTACGGCTGTATAACAAGGTTTTTTCGAATGCCGACTGGCTACCGCGCAACATGGGCGTGGGGCAACCGATCATCAAACCGCGCGGCATCGACGATGTCCCGGTGGTAGCCCTGACCCTGTGGAGCGAGAATCCGCAGCAGACCGGGGTCGATCTGCTGCAGGTTGCGCACTCGCTCGAGGCCGAATTGAAACGAGTCCCCGGCACGCGCGATATTTATACGCTGGGGGGTACGCCCCGTGTCATCCGCATTCTAATCGATCCGGTAAGACTGGCCGGTTTCAACATCGATCTGGAGCAGATCAAACACGGGATTGTCGCCGCCAACCAGTCTCGCAGCGCGGGTAATCTGGTTACCGATAATCGTGAAATCACGCTACAGTCGGGTACTTTCTTAAGCCAAGCCTCCGAAATTCGGGAATTGGTAGTCGGTTTGTCGGACGGGGTTCCGGTGCTGTTGCGCGATGTCGCGACCATCGAAACCGAGCCGTCGCAAGCCGATCAGTTGGTCTGGTTTGGCACCGGGCCGGCCGCGGCGGATAAGGGCATCGATGTCAAAGGAAGATACCCGGCGGTAACCCTGGCCGTGGCCAAGAAACCCGGCAGTAACGCGATCGAAGTGGCAGAACAAGTCATCGATCGCATCGACCAGCTAAGGGGTATCGTTATTCCGGCGGGCGTCGAGGTTACGGTTACGCGTAATTATGGCGCAACCGCCAATGAAAAGGCACTGACCCTGATCCAGAAGCTGGCGTTTGCCACCGCGGTGGTGGTGCTGCTGGTCGTCGCTGCCCTGGGGTTGCGCGAAGCGCTCATCGTCGGAGTGGCGATCGTGGTAACGCTGGCATTGACCCTGTTTGCATCTTGGGCTTGGGGTTTTACCTTGAATCGCGTGTCGCTGTTTGCGCTGATATTTTCGATCGGCATTCTGGTCGATGATGCCATCGTCGTGGTTGAAAATATTCACCGCCACCTGCGGATCGGCCGGAGGAAGCTGGCCGAAGCCATACCGATCGCGGTCGATGAAGTCGGCGGGCCGACCATCCTGGCGACATTGGCGGTAGTCGCGGCGCTGTTGCCGATGGCGTTCGTGACCGGTTTGATGGGCCCCTACATGAGCCCGATCCCGATCAACGCCAGCATCGGGATGCTGATCTCGCTCGCGGTCGCGTTTATCGTAACCCCGTGGCTCAGCCTGAAGCTGCTGGCGCAAAACGCCCATGCCCGGCATGAGAGCTCCGATCCCGGTCAGCGCCTCTATCCGCTGTTAAAGCGCCTGTTCGATCCATTGTTGGATGACGCCAATGGGCGCCGCAACCGCTGGTTTCTATTGCTGGCCATAATCTTGCTGATCCTCGCTTCGCTAGGCCTCGCCGGGTTTAAGCTGGTGGTATTGAAAATGCTGCCCTTCGATAACAAATCGGAAATCCAGGTTATCGTCGATATGCCGGAGGGTAGCAGCCTCGAACAGAATGCGCGCGTCATCGCGGATTTGAGCGACTTGATCGCAAGCCTGCCCGAAGTGACCGATTATCAGGCCTATGTCGGGAGCGCGGCGCCGATCAATTTTAATGGCCTGGTGCGGCAGTATTATCTGCGCGCCGCGTCCAATCTGTCCGATATCCAGGTAAACCTGCGCCACAAGTCCAAGCGTGCGCGTAAAAGCCATGAAATCGCACAAGCCGTGCGCGAACCCTTGCAGCGCATCGGCAGGGCTTACGGCGCCAACGTCAAAATTGTCGAAGTCCCGCCCGGTCCGCCGGTGCAGGCGCCGCTGGTAGCCGAGGTTTACGGCATCGATTACCCGGGCCAGATGCAGGTAGCGCAAGATTTGCGCAAACTGATGGAAAAAACGCCGGGGATCGTCGATGTCGACGACAGTATCGAGTCCGAATCGAAGCGCTGGATACTCAGCATCGATCGCGAAAAAGCCACGCGGCTGGGATTGAACCAGGCCGATATCGCCAACGCAATTGCAACCCTGGTCGGCGGCGAGGATGTGGGCTATCTGCACCGCGACAACATTAAATACCCGATACCGTTACGCCTCGAACTGGCCGCCGGCGACAAGGTCGATATCAGCAGTATTCTGGCACTCAATCTGCGCTCGACCGAGCAGGATCTGGTGCCGCTATCCGAGGTGGTGTCACTGCTCGAGAGCACCAACGAAAACAGTATTTATCACAAAGACTTGCTGCCGGTGGTGTTTGTGACCGCCGATATGGCCGGCGAGCTGGATAGCCCGCTATACGGCATGTTCGATGTGCTGGGGCAGCTCAGCCAGGAAGTGATCTCGCCGTTGCTCGATAAGCCGCTCGACCAGTACTTGGTCAGTCAACCGGATAATCCCTACCAGTACAGCGTGAAATGGGGCGGCGAATGGCAGATTACCTATGAAACTTTTCGCGATATGGGCCTGGCCTATTCGGTCGGCCTGATCATGATATACCTGCTGGTGGTAGCGCAATTCAAGTCCTATTCGGTACCGTTGGTTATCATGGCGCCGATCCCCCTGACGGTGATCGGCGTGCTGCCAGGCCACGCGCTGTGGGGTGCGCAGTTCACCGCCACCTCGATGATCGGCATGATTGCCCTGGCGGGCATCATCGTGCGCAACTCGATCCTGCTGGTGGACTTCATCAACGAACAGGTTACCACCGGCATCGCCTTCAAGGAAGCCGTGATTCAGGCGGCCGCGGTGCGCGCGCGACCGATTGCGCTCACCGCGCTGGCCGCGATTCTGGGTGCTTTATTCATTCTCGACGACCCGATTTTCAATGGTCTCGCGATTGCTTTGATCTCGGGTATTTTGGTATCGACGTTGTTGACCCTGGTTGTTATACCCACGGTTTTCTATGCCCTGAAGCATAAGGAGTTGGGGTAGTCCCAGGTCGCTTCGAGTGGGGTGTCAGAGCAAAAATGTCGGAATAAATCGGAGCGGTAGAATAGACATCGGCGACATTTTTGCTCTGACCCCAGGATTTCCTGACTCTTTTGAAGCGAGCTGCGAAGCGACAAATCGAAGAGATACGTCAAGGCTTCGGCAAATAATGTTTGCCATTGCGCGCGACGAAGTTCCATAGCGCCTGCGCCGACGACAGAAACCGCTTGTTGGCATGCTTGACCACGAACCATTTGCGATTGATCGGTGTGCCCTTGACGTCGAGCGCTATCAAGCGCTTTTCCTTGAGTTCGGCCGCGACCGTATGCGCCGAAATCAGTGCGATGCCCATACCCGCCATAACGGCCTGTTTGATGGTTTCATTACTGCCGAACTCGAGTCCGGATTTGGGTAAATCCTTGCGCCGCGCAAACAGCATGTCGGTAACCGAGCGAGTGCCGGAGCCCGGTTCCCGCAGCAGGAAAGTTTCCTCGGTTAATTCGGACAGCGGAATCCGGGTGCTATTTGCGAGTGAGTGATCCGGTGCGGCGATGATGATTTGCGGGTGATTGCTGATAAATTCCTTCTTCACATTGAAATGCTCCGGCGGTAGGCCGGTGATAGCGAAATCGAGCTCCAGGCTCTCGAGTTTTTGCATGATGGTTGCGCGGTTTCCGACCTGGAGCTGAATCTTGATATCTTGGTAGATTCGCATGAACTCTGCCAGGATCATGGGTGCGAAGTAGCGCGCGGTACTGACCACGCCAACCGAGACCACACCGTGGTCGATACCTTTGAGTTCGGTAACCGTTTCGCCGAAGCGGGAAAGTATCGACTGAAATTCCTGCGATAGAGCCAATAGTTCCTGACCGGCCAGCGTGGGCACCAGACCGGAATCGCTGCGTTCGAGCAACGGCAGGCCGATCGTATTTTCGAGATCGCGCAGCTGCAACGATACCGCGGGTGGCGTCAAGTGTAATTCCCTGGCGGCGCTGGAAACGCTGCCGGCATTCACCACAGCCTCGAATCCGCGAATTTGTTTGAGCGTGATTTGGCGCAACCAGGAGTAAAGATTTTCTTTCATTATTTGAAAGTTTATTAAACTTTACTAAAATTGCAAGCGCTCACAAAATACCTGCCCATCAATGAGTTCGAACGTAGATAACACTATGATTGCTGAAATCAGACTGGAGCAGCGACTCGCCGCCTGGGCCCAGCGGGACGAAATCGATACCGATCTCGCATCCATTATTTGCGTGATTGCCGGCAGCGGAGCAAAGTTGGCCAAATTGATATCCCGCAACGGCGCTGCCGATCAAACCGAGCAAGGCGGCATCACTAAACCCGACGGCGAAATCCGGAAACCGCTGGAAACTCTGGCGCAAAACCTATTCGAAGCAGAATTACGCAAATTGCCGGTCTCATTCCTCGCCTCGGAAAAAACCACCGAGCTGCTGGAAATCGATCCCGGCGCCAGGCTGGGCGTTGCTATCGACCCGCTCGACGGTTCTTCCAACATCGAAACCAATACCTCTATCGGTAGCATTTTTTCGGTGCTGGCGGCTAGCGCCGATGATCTTTACGACCACCGCCTCGGGGATATTCTGCGCGCCTCGGGATTTCTGTTTTATGGATCGCAAACTCGCCTGGTGCTGACCTGTGGCGCCGGAACCTACAGTTTCCTATTCGATCCGGACGATGAAAATTTCTATCAGGACGGGGCAGCGCTGCAGGTGCGCGCCGGGCAACGCGAGTTCGCGATCAACACCTCGAATTATCGCTTCTGGGATGACAGCGTGCGTTATTTTATCGATGACTGTGTCGCCGGTGAGAATGGTCCGTTGGGTGAGGATTTCAATATGCGCTGGAACGCGTCGCTGGTGGCCGAAGCTTATCGAATTCTGGTTCGCGGCGGCGTATTTCTATATCCCGGCGATGCCCGCCCCAATTACGGCAGCGGCCGTTTACGCCTGCTTTATGAAGCGCTCCCGCTGGCTTTCATCATCGAACAGGCGGGCGGCATGGCGAGTGACGGCGTCGAAAGATTGTTGGATATAAAACTCGCCTCGCTGCACAAGCGGGTGCCCCTGATATTCGGTTCCAAGGACCGGGTGCGGGAAGTGATTGACTATATCTCCGGCGACGCCGTCGAAAACACGCGCTTCCCGCTATTCGAAACTCGCAGCTTACTGAGAAACTAGGGTTAGTCCATGTCCAGAAAACATCCCATTCTATCGATAACTGGTTCGTCGGGGGCAGGCACTTCGACCGTCAAGCAGACATTCGAACAGATTTTCTTTCGCGAAAATATCAGTGCCTGTTTCATCGAAGGCGACGCCTTCCATCGCTTTAACCGCTGGGACATGAAGGCGGCGATGGCCGAGGCCGAGGCGGCGGGCAATAAACATTTCAGTCACTTCGGCCCCGAGGCGAACCTGCTGTCCGAACTCGAAGACGTGTTCCGTCAATATAGCGAAACCGGAACCGGGCGCACCCGCCATTACGTGCACGATGAAGCAGAAAGCAAACGTTTCGAGGTTGCACCCGGAGAGTTCACCGAATGGGAATCCTTTGCCGAGGGTACCGATTTGCTGTTTTACGAAGGCTTGCACGGCGCGGTCAAAACCGTGCAGGCGGACGTCGCCCAGTTCGCCGACCTCAAGGTCGGGGTGGTGCCGGTCACCAATCTCGAGTGGATCCAAAAAATACATCGCGACAAGGCGGCACGCGGTTACTCCGCCGAGGCGATTACCGACACTATCCTGCGGCGCATGCCGGATTACATCGACTACATCTGCCCGCAGTTCACCAATACCGACATCAATTTTCAGCGGGTGCCGATCGTCGATACCTCGAATCCCTTTATTGCGCGCTGGATTCCGACCGCCGACGAATCGATGGTCGTGATTCGCTTCGCCAATCCGCGCGGCATCGACTTTCCCTACCTGTTAACCATGATCGACGACAGTTTCATGTCGCGCCCTAACGTTATCGTGATCCCGGGCGGCAAGATCGATCTGGCGATGCAGTTGATTTTTACCCCGCTGGTGCTGCAGATGGTCGAGCGCAAGCGCCGCGCGGCTTAAACCTAAGGAATCGATATGGATACCAAATTTGAAAAAGATTCGAGCAAGCCTGAAACGCGCCGCCTGATGGCGAATGCGATTCGCGCGCTATCGATGGATGCAGTGCAAAAGGCCAATTCCGGACACCCGGGATTACCGCTGGGTATGGCCGACGTCGCCAGCGTATTGTTCGCCGACTTTCTCAAGTTCGATGCTACCGCCCCGCAATGGCCGGATCGCGATCGCTTCATTCTCTCCGCCGGTCACGGCTCGATGTTGCTCTACAGCCTGTTGTACCTGTGCGGTTACCAAGACATGACGATCGACGAAATCAAAAATTTTCGGCAACTGGGCGCCAAAACCGCGGGACACCCAGAATACGGCTATGCCCCGGGCATCGAAATGACCACCGGGCCGCTGGGGCAGGGCATCGCCGCCGCGGTCGGTATGGCGCTGGCCGAGAAAAAGCTCGGTGCCGATTTCGGTGCTGACTATGTCGATCACTATACCTACGTGCTCGCCGGAGACGGCTGTTTGATGGAAGGCATTAGCCATGAAGCGATCGATTTTGCAGGGCATTTGCAGTTGTCCAAACTCATCGTCTTATTCGACGATAACGGTATTTCCACCGACGGCGCCACCGGCCTGACCACTTCGACCAACCAGCAATCCCGGTTCGACGCCGCCGGCTGGGACGTCAGTTATATCGATGGGCATGATCCGGTCGCCATCAACGATGCCATTGCCAAGGCTAAGGCGACGGAAAAGCCGTCGTTGATCGCTTGCAAAACCGTGATTGGATTCGGCTCGCCGAACAAGCAGGGCACGGCGGCAACCCACGGTGCGCCGCTGGGCGAAGCCGAGATTGCGCTGACGCGCAAAGCCCTCGGATGGGATAGCGGTCCGTTTGAGGTGCCGCCGGATTTGTTAGCTAGCTGGCGCACCTGCGGCCAACGCGGCACCGAGGCGAGGCTGCGATGGCAACAGCGCATCGATGCCATGCCGGCGTCACAACGCGCGCGTTTCGAGGCCATGCAGGAAGGTTCGCTGGGACCGGATTTTGAAAACTGTATCGAGCAATCGAAACAGCGCTTTAGCGACGAACAGCCCCGCTTGGCGACGCGCCAGTCGTCGCAGCAGGTACTCGAGTCGCTACTGCAAGCGGTACCCTGGCTGCTATCCGGCTCAGCCGATTTGAGCGGTTCCAACGGCACCCGACCGGGTAATGCGGTCTCGCTCGGTCGTGACGATTTCGGTGGCAACTACATTCACTACGGGGTACGTGAGCACGGTATGGCGGCGGCGATGAACGGTGTCGCGCTGCATGGCGGCTATATTCCGCTCAGCGGCACCTTTCTTGCCTTTGCCGATTATAGCCGACCGGCGATCCGGCTCGGCGCCCTGATGAAACAACGCGTGGTGCATGTCATGACCCACGACTCGATCGGACTCGGCGAAGATGGTCCGACCCATCAACCCGTGGAGCAGATTGCCTCGCTGCGCGCAATGCCGAACCTGATGGTTTTGCGCCCCGCGGACGCGGTCGAGGTGGCGGAATGCTGGGCCTGTGCGCTGGCGGCCCGCACGACGCCTTCGGTCATGTGCCTGTCGCGGCAGAGCCTACCCACTTTACGCGGTAAACACCGGCGCGAAAATCTGAGCGCGCGCGGCGCCTACTTGTTGCGCGAACCACTAGGGCGACGCAAGGCGACCTTGTTGGCCACCGGTTCGGAAGTCCAGATTGCGCTCGAAGCGGCGGACATGCTGGCGCGCTTCGGCGTCGAAGTCGCGGTTGCATCGATGCCCTGCTGGGAATTATTCGAACAGCAGTCGCCGGAGTATCAGCAAATCGTGCTCGGCGGTGAATGCCGGGTCGCGATCGAAGCCGCCTCGCCGCTGGGATGGGACCGCTGGCTCGGCAAGCGCAGTTCGATTATCGGCATGACCGGTTTTGGGGCCTCGGCGCCGGCCGAGGATTTATACCGGCATTTCGGCATTACCGCGCAGGCGGTGCACGACGAAGTTCGCCACCTGTTGCAGATTTAAACTGGAGAGATTTTGACATGGCAAGAATCACGCTGAGACAGTTACTCGATCACGCCGCCGAAAGAGGCTACGGCGTGCCGGCTTTTAACATCAATAACATGGAACAGGTGCTCGCGATCATGAATGCGGCGCGTGCGGTCGACGCACCGGTGATACTGCAGGCCAGCCGCGGCGCGCGCAGTTATGCCGGCGATATCATGCTTCGTAAAATGGTCGAAGCCGCCGAAGAAATGTACCCGCAAATTCCGATCTGCCTGCACCAGGACCATGGCAACGATCGCGCCACCTGCGTGTCGGCGATGCAGGCCGGTTTCACTTCGGTCATGATGGACGGCTCGCTCGAAGCCGACGCCAAAACACCCGCCAGCTACGAATACAACCTCGATATCACCGCCGAGGTCACGCGCATCGCGCACGACATCGGCGTTTCGGTCGAAGGCGAACTCGGTTGCCTGGGCTCGCTCGAAACCGGCGAAGGCGAAAAAGAGGACGGCCACGGTTTCGAAGGCAGCCTCAGCAAGGAACAATTATTAACCGATCCCGATCAGGCGGTCGACTTCGTCACCCGCACCAAGGTCGACGCGCTCGCGATTGCGATGGGCACTTCGCACGGCGCTTACAAATTCAGCCGCAAACCGGACGGCGACATCCTGGCGATGGACGTAGTCAGGGAAATCAACCAAAAATTGCCCGAAGTGCACCTCGTCATGCACGGGTCTTCCTCGGTTCCCCAGGAATTGCAGGATATCTTTAATCAGTTTGGCGGCGAAATGCCGCAAACCTATGGCGTACCGCTGGAGGAAATCCTGCGCGGCATCAAGCACGGTGTGCGCAAGGTCAATATCGATACCGATTGCCGCCTCGCCATGAGCGGCGAATTTCGCAAGATTGCGCACAACGACAAGAGCCAGTTCGATCCGCGCAAGTTCCTGACGCCCGCCCTGAAGGCGATGGAGGATCTCTGCCGCGACCGTTTCGAACGCTTCGAGACCGCGGGCAATGCTTCCAAAATCAAACCGATTAGCGTCGCCGCTATGGCCAGGTCTTATGCCGGCGGTGCGCTCGATCCTAAAGTTACCGGCAGCAAGACGGCCGCCTGATTCAATATTTGGAGAATGACAAATGAGTTCGAATAAAACCTACGATGCGGGCGTTAAAGACTACCGCGAAACCTACTGGATGCCGGATTACAGGCCGGCGGATACCGATATCCTGGCCTGTTTCAAGATTACGCCGCAGCCCGGCGTACCGCGCGAGGAAGCCGCCGCCGCGGTAGCCGCGGAATCGTCCACTGGCACCTGGACCACGGTCTGGACCGATTTATTGACCGACCTCGATCACTACAAGGGGCGCGCCTACTCGATCGAGGACGTACCCGGCGACGATAGCTGCTTTTACGCCTTCATCGCTTACCCGATCGACCTGTTCGAGGAAGGCTCGGTAGTTAACGTTTTTACCTCGTTGGTCGGTAACGTGTTCGGTTTCAAGGCCGTTCGCGGGCTGCGCCTGGAAGACGTGCGCTTCCCGATTGCCTACGTCATGACCTGTAACGGACCGCCCAATGGCATCCAGGTCGAGCGCGATAAGATGAACAAATACGGTCGGCCGTTGTTGGGTTGCACCATCAAGCCCAAACTGGGCCTGTCGGCGAAAAACTACGGTCGCGCGGTTTACGAATGTCTGCGCGGCGGACTCGACTTCACCAAGGACGACGAAAACGTTAACTCGCAGCCGTTCATGCGCTGGAATCATCGCTTCGATTTCGTCATGGAGGCTATCCATAAGGCCGAACAAGAAACCGGCGAACGCAAGGGACATTATCTCAATGTCACCGCGCCGACGCCGGAAGAAATGTACAAGCGCGCCGAGTACGCTAAGCAACTGGGCGCACCGATCATCATGCACGACTACCTGACCGGCGGTTTCTGCGCCAATACCGGCCTCGCGCAATGGTGCCGCGACAACGGCATCTTGCTGCACATCCACCGTGCGATGCACGCGGTGCTCGACCGCAACCCGACCCACGGGATTCATTTCCGCGTATTGGCCAAGGCACTGCGCCTGTCCGGCGGCGACCACCTGCACTCCGGCACCGTGGTCGGAAAACTCGAGGGCGATCGCGAAGCCACGCTCGGCTGGATCGATCTCATGCGTGACAAGTTCATCCAGGAAGACCGCAGCCGCGGCATCTTTTTCGATCAGGACTGGGGCTCTATGCCCGGTATCTTGCCGGTCGCTTCGGGCGGCATCCATGTTTGGCACATGCCGGCGCTGGTCGGCATCTTCGGCGACGACTCGGTGCTGCAATTTGGCGGCGGCACCCTCGGTCACCCCTGGGGCAACGCGGCCGGCGCCGCCGCTAACCGGGTGGCGCTCGAAGCCTGCGTGCAAGCGCGTAACGAAGGTCGAGAAGTCGAGATTGAAGGCAAAGACATTCTCACCAATGCGGCCAAGTCCAGTCCGGAGCTCAATGCGGCGATGGAAACCTGGAAAGAAATCAAATTTGAATTCGATACCGTCGACAAGCTCGACGTTGCCCATCGATAAGAGGATAAGAACATGAGTGATATTCAAGACTACCAATCGAGCCTGGCCGATCCGGCGAGCAGAAAATTCGAAACCTTTTCATACCTCCCCGAAATGGCGGCCGAGCAAATTCGCCGCCAGGTAGAGTACATCGTCGCGCAGGGCTGGAACCCGGGAATCGAACACACCGAGCCGGAAAACGCGGCCGACAACTACTGGTATATGTGGAAGTTGCCGATGTTCGGCGAGGACGATGTCGATACCATCATCAACGAATGCGTCGCTTGCCACAATGCGCATCCCAAGAATCACGTACGCCTGCTCGGTTTCGATAACTATGCGCAATCCGCCGGCGCGTCGATGGTTATCTACCGGGGTCAGCCGGTTTAGGTGGTCGCATGGCTAATCCGGCAAGTCATATGCAAATCGTCGAATCCGACCGCGACCAGTATCTGGTCAAGCAAGAACCTTACTACCGGCCGGTCGCCGACGAGGTAACCAACTATCGGGCCGCCTACCAGGTGCGTATGCCGGTGATGCTGAAAGGCCCCACCGGTTGCGGCAAATCGCGTTTTGTCGAATACATGGCCTGGAAGCTGCAAAAGCCATTGATCAGCGTTGCCTGTACCGAAGATATGACCGCTTCGGATCTGGTCGGGCGGCATTTGCTGGATATCAACGGCACTCGCTGGCAGGACGGCCCGTTGACGGTGGCGGCGCGCATCGGCGCCATATGTTATCTCGACGAAATCGTCGAAGCGCGTCAGGACACGACCGTGGTGATCCATCCGCTGACGGATCATCGGCGCGAATTGCCGTTGGAGAAGAATGCGGAGATGGTGCGGGCGCACGAGGATTTCCAGCTGGTGATCTCTTACAACCCCGGCTATCAGTCGTTGATGAAGGACTTGAAGCAATCCACCAAACAGCGTTTTGGCGGCATCGACTTCGACTATCCCGCGGCCGATACCGAGGCCGAGATCGTCGCGCATGAGGGCGGGGTCGATCTCGAAACGGCGCAGCAGCTGGTCCGGGTCGGTGCCAGCTCGCGTAATTTGAAGGGGCACGGTCTGGACGAGGGGATGTCGACCCGGCTGCTGATTTATGCGGCGCAGCTAATCGCGCAAGGCGTGGCGCCGACAAGCGCCTGCCGCATGGCGCTGGTAACCCCGCTCAGCGACGATCCCGACATGCGCGATACCCTGTACGCCGCGGTCGATACCTATTTCTAAGCGGTGGTAATCGGGATGATATCCGGGATACAGGATAGAGCGTTACGATCTCAGGCGTTAAAGCGTCGTTCTCGCATTGTCCCGTCATTCCCGCGTAAGCGGGATCCCGGTAATGGCGTAACCCAGACAAAATCCCCGCCCCCGCGGGGATGACCCTGCCCAGGCATGCACCCCGAACTCGCCGAATACCTGGAATGTATCGAAGAGGAGGACCTCAAACAGCGCGAGCTGATCGAAGCCTCTTACCTCGATGCCCAGCGCGTCATGTCGCCGCAGGGTCTGGAAAACTATCTGGTCGGAATCAAGGCCATGTGTACCCTGGGCAAGGGTCAGGACCTGGTGTTGACCTATGTGCAGGAAATGCCGGTGGTGGTGAAGGAAGTGGGCGAGGACATCCTGCCCGATGCAATCGAGGCGATCATGAAATTGGCATCGCTGACTTCCGGCGCCGTCATCACCCTGATTCTCGCCAACCTGCCGCTGGCGGCGACCCGTCTGGGCGATGCCGACCTGCTGCGGGGATATCTCAAACTGGTGCATCAGCTGGCCGGCAAGGCGCCGCGCGGTTTACGCCCGATGATGGAGGCTTTGAGCGAGTTGCTTTCTAAACTGACGCTGGGCGGACTCAGACGCTGGGCCCATTGGGGCGCGCAAGCCTATCAGCGCGATATCGAAGGGCAATCCGACTACTTTTCCTTGCGCACCGAAACCTCGAAATCAGTGTTGCAGCGCGAACGCCGCGGCACCCTGTTCGTCGATAACCACCGCAAACTGAATTTTTACCTGCGGGCCTTATGGGGCCGCGCTTTTTTCATGCGCCCGACCGCCGGCGATTTCGAGAACCGCCAGGGCAGCAAACCTTTCATCGGCCGTTATCTGGTGCATTTGCCGGACGCCTTCGATGAGGTCGGTGCCATCGGGGGCATCGATGTCTACCGCGCGGCAGCGGCGCATGCCGCCGCGCATGTCGTCTACACCGAACGCGCGCTCGAAGCTTCCAGTTTAAGTCCCGCTCAGTGTTGCTTCGTCGAAATTTTTGAGGATGCCCGCATCGAGTATCTCGCCTACCGGCGATTTCCGGGGCTGCGGCGGCTGTGGCTTGGGTTCTTCGAACACGCGCTGGAGGCCGAGCCGGCGACACGAGATGCGACCGTCGATGCCATGCTGCGTCTGGGTCGCGCGCTGCTGGATTCCGACTACCGCGACCGGGAATCCTGGATCGATGCCACCGCGGCGGATTTTCGGGAGCGGCTCGAACAGGATGCATCCAACCCGGAGGACTCGCGTCGCTTCGGTCTCGAGGCTTTCGAACGGGTCAGCCGGCAGCAGGCGATTCCTGCGCTGTCCGTGCTGCAACACGCGTTAATCGCCTACCGCGACGATAACCGCTATCTGTGGGCTTTCGACGAGGACGGTTTTGCCGGGAAAGATTCGGAAGCCGTGCCCTGGCGCCAGCCGACCCTGCGCAAACGGGTCAGCCTGATGGAAATGATTAATGAAATCGACTCCGAGCTGGAAGACGGCAGCCCTCAAGAAGTCTGGGTGTTGCCGACCGAATTGTTTCCCTATGAAGATCACGGCGTCAGCTATAACGAGTCGGAGGGAGTGGAACCCTTGTCGGAGCCGTTTCATTATGATGAATGGGATTATCAGGTACAGTTGGCGCGCCCCGAGTGGACTACCGTGATAGAGCACCGCCAGTCCCGGGCCGATCCCGAAGACATGGATCGGATTTTGGAAAAACACAAACCGATAGCCAGCCGGATCAAACATTTAATCGACGCGCTGCAGCCGCAGGGAATCGTGCGCAAGCGGGGTTTCGAGGATGGCGACGAACTCGATATCGACGCCGCGGTGCGTGCCATGATCGATATCCGGCGCGGTATCATGCCCGATCCGAGGGTCAATATCCGCATTACCCGACACTTGCGCGACCTGTCGATGATCCTATTGCTGGATTTGTCGGCTTCGACCAATGATCGCATCGTGCCCTTGACGGAACAAGACGAGGGATACCTGCAGCAGCCCAGCATTCTCGAGCTGACGCGCGAGGCCAGCGGGCTGCTGTCCTGGGCGGTGGATTCGATCGGCGACAATTACGCGGTCCATGGATTTGCTTCCGACGGCCGTCATGATGTGCAGTATTATCGCTTCAAGGATTTTGACCAATCCTACGACGATGACAGCAAGGCCAGGCTCGCCGGGATGAAGGGTGGGTTGTCGACCCGCATGGGCGCGGCCTTGCGGCACGCCGGTTATCATCTGGGGCAGCAGAGTAGCCGCAAGCGTCTGATATTGCTGCTCACCGATGGCGAACCCGCCGATATCGACGAGCGCGACCCGCAATATCTGCGCCAGGATACCAAACACGCGGTCGAGGAACTCGCCGCGAGGGGCATCCATAGCTACTGCCTGACGCTGGATCCGCAAGCCGATAACTACGTGTCGCGTATTTTCGGCGACAACAATTACGCGATCGTCGACCATATCGAGCGCCTGCCCGAGCGGTTGCCGAAGGTTTTTTCCGCATTGACGACCTAGGGACTGTCAACACAACGCTTAGGGGGCCTTATCTTGGGAATAAATGGTTGCCGTCGATGGGTATCCGCATGGTGATAACCGTCGCTAATGCAAAAAAATAGTAAATATAGCTATAGGGTTATTACATTCGCATTCATGTTTTGTTAATTTTGCAGGCTTTAAACTCGAGCTTCTCCGATTAACACACACTAATACGAGGTTATCATGAGACTTACCGCATTAATCGCCATCCTAGCCCTTACCGGCCTGATCAGCACGCCTTCGCAGGCGGGAGACGCCGGCGCTGGCGCGAGTGCCTTCATGGCCAAGGGCTGCGTAGGTTGCCACGGCGCCGCGGGAAAAAAACCGATCGTCCCCACCTATCCCATAATAGGCGGTAAACCGGAAGCCTTTATCGCCGCCGAACTCAACAAATTTCGTTCAGGCGAGCGCAATAACCCGATCATGATGCCGATGGCGGCGGGCCTGAACGACGCCGATGCCGCCAATCTCGCGGCTTATCTGGCGACCCAGTAAAAACCGTAGCTCCCCTCGAACGCTGGCGATGTTAACTCGTTGTAACGGCAATCAAGCTGAGAAACCAGAGCGGGGCAAAGCCATCGATGTCGAACGTTTCAGACTGATCCTGTTCGACCTCGATGGCACTTTGGTCGATAGCGTGCCGGACCTGGCCTGGTGCGGCAACGCGATGCTGGAACAGCTCGGCATGCCGCCGCGGGATTTGGCGGCGGCCCGCGCCTGGGTCGGCAACGGTGTCGAGCGGTTCGTCAAGCGTTTTATCAGCGGCGACATGGATGGCGAGCCAGAGGCAGCTGTTTTTAATCGCGGACTCGAGATCTTCAATCGTCTATACGCCGATAATGTGAGCCGCCGCAGTGTTGTCTATCCCGGGGTCGGCGAAGCCTTGCAAAAATTCTCCGGGATGGAAATTCACCTGGCCTGCGTTACCAACAAACCCGAGCCATTTACCTCCGATCTGATCGCGGCGATGGGGTTGGCGCCTTTTTTTGAACTGGTTGTCGCCGGGAATACGACCAGCCGCAAGAAACCCGACCCGATGCCGCTACACTACGCGGCGGACCACTTCGGGCTGGAATACGCGGCATGTTTAATGGTGGGCGACTCGAGCAACGACGTCAGTGCCGCGCGTGCGGCCGGGTTTTCGGTCGTATGCGTACCCTACGGATACAACCACGGTATCTGCATCAGCGAATCCAGCCCCGATCTCATTGTCGATAGCTTAGAACAATTAGCCGATCTATTCGTCTGAGGGGGCTGTAATGAATCTGAACCGAAGAGAGTTTATCCGCTTAATGGGATTGGCCGGGGCCGCCGGTATTTTCCCGGCTGCGGGATATGCGGCCGCCGACAACGATGCCAAAATTTACGATATACCGGCCTTCGGCAATGCGCGTGTGCTGCATTTTACCGACTGTCATGCGCAATTGAATCCGATCTACTTCCGCGAACCCAATGTCAACCTGGGGGTAGGCGCCGCCTTCGGCAAAGCGCCGCATCTGGTGGGTAGTAAACTGCTGAAGCGGTTCGGCATTCCCGGCGGCGGTATCGATGAGCACGCTTATACTTACCTGAATTTCGAAGAAGCAGCCCGTTTGTTCGGCCAGGTCGGCGGTTTCGCTCATTTGTCGACGCTGGTCAAGAAACTGCGCGCGGAATACGCGCCGGGGCGTTCTCTGCTACTCGACGGCGGCGATACCTGGCAGGGTTCGGGCACGTCCTACTGGACCCGCGGGCGCGATATGGTCGGAGCCTGCAACCTGCTCGGCGTCGATATCATGACCGGGCATTGGGAGTTTACCTATTTGGCGTCCGAGGTTCTCGACAACGCCGAGATTTTCGACGGCGAGTTCGTCAGCCAAAATTGCCGGGTCAAGGAAGACGCGCTGTTCGATTATGAACTCGCCGACCTCGGCGACTTCAACGAGGATACCGGGCACGTATTCAAGCCTTATACCATTCGCGAAATGGGCGATTTACGTATTGCCGTGGTCGGTCAGTCATTCCCATATACGCCGATCGCCAATCCACAGCGTTTCATTCCGGACTGGACCTTCGGAATCAACGAGGACGACATGCAGGAAATCGTCGACCAGGCGCGTGACGAGGAAAAACCGGATGGTTTGATTCTGTTGTCGCATAACGGTATGGATGTCGATTTGAAAATGGCATCGCGCGTCACCGGTATCGACGCGATTTTCGGCGGTCATACCCACGATGGCGTGCCCGGCGCGATCCCGGTCTCGAATTCGGCCGGTAAGACGCTGGTTACCAATGCCGGTTCGAACGGTAAATTCCTCGGCGTCATGGACATGGATTATAAGGGCAAGAAGTTGCGGGACTTTCGCTATCGCCTGTTACCAGTGTTTTCCAACCTGCTGCCGGCGGATGCCGAAATGAGCGCATATATCTCGCAGGCACGCAAACCGTATCTCGGCAAGCTGCGCGAAGAGCTCGCCGTCGCCGAAGATCTGCTGTACCGTCGCGGTAACTTTAACGGCAGTTTCGATCAAGTGATTTGCGACGCGCTGCGTTTCGAGGGCGATGCCCAGATATCGCTGTCACCCGGATTTCGTTGGGGCACCACGGTGTTGTCGGGGCAGACGATCACGATGGAACATGTTATGGATCAAACCTGCATTACCTACCCCGAAACCTATGTGCGTGAAATGACCGGGGAAAATATCAAGCTCATCCTGGAAGATGTCGCCGATAACCTGTTCAACCAGGATCCCTATTATCAGCAGGGCGGGGACATGGTGCGCCTTGGCGGGCTCGATTACAGTATCGATCCCCAGGCCGGCGCCGGCGCGCGCATCTCGGATATGCAGTTGGATGACGGCAGCCCGATTGACGCCACCAAGAGTTATAAGGTCGCCGGCTGGGCGACGGTGGGTTCGCAATCTCCGGGTGCGCCGATTTGGGATGTCGTTGCCGATTATCTGCGGCGCGAAGACACCGCGCGCATCCGCAAGCTGAATACGCCGAAACTGAAGAATGTCAGCGGCAACCCCGGAATGGCATAGTCACGCACTGGCTGCGGCGATTTCCCACCGGCGCCAAGATCGATCTACTTCTGGGTTCTGCGCGCGGCATAAGCGGAATAGCCCAGCGCAGCGCGCCGGTTCAAGTTTTCCGCGAACTCCTCGGCGTGCAGTTTGACCGATTTCAGGCTCCCCGACCTTTTGCCGGTAATCGCTGAATCGCCTTCCCCGATAGTGTATTGGTACCCACTGCTGTCCCGTTAACAAAAATAAGACGGCCTGATTCGAAGCCGATTTGATACAATGAGTTTGCGTATAACTTGTTGAATCAAAAAGGAGAATCAGGCCGTGGCACATTGTAATACGA